>Ga0206677_10000104_pt1 | contig 69520 bp, 37 predicted proteins | sample M130m12015metaG_FD_155475 | JGI IMG/M metagenome (GOLD analysis project Ga0206677, IMG submission 155475) | Ammonia-oxidizing marine archaeal communities from Monterey Bay, California, United States - M1 30m 12015 | ecosystem: Environmental > Aquatic > Marine > Intertidal zone | place: USA... | reverse complement strand
GAGGTGAAGACTCAAAAAGGTGAGGCTCAACGGTCATCTTACAGGGGCGTTTAGCTCAGTTGGAAGAGTGCTTGGTTTGCAACCAAGATGTCGTGGGTTCAAATCCCACAACGTCCATTTCCCTGCTAAAAAATGTAGGTTCTGCGTATGTTTTTGATTCTCAAAATCCCACCTCCACCAGACAGAATCTAGATGAGGGCGTTTATGTTAGCCTCATACAATGGACATCGAAACAGCGGCGAATATCGGTGAGGCGGTAAGTGGGATTGCGATTCTCTTTACGCTGCTTTTCAGTCTACGTCAAATGAAATACTGGAATGAAAACCGTCGGTATGAAATCGGGCGCGATTTGGCGAATCATATGAACAATCCTTTGATTCATAGAGGGTTTTCAGTCAGTACCACCAAACTCCATGACAAACTCACCATCCAGGAGATGGCTGCGTTGACACGGGAAGAAAAAGATGCGATGAACGCCATGATGATCGGAATGAATAACATAGGCTTACTTGCAAAAAATGGCCACTTGTCGCTTGATTTGGTTGAAGCATTCTGTGGCACCTATGTGCGAGTTTTTGGAACCCGTTGGAGAAGGGCGGTTGAGGTTTTTACCGCCGCCAGCATGTCTGAGAATGACGAACCAATTGAAGCTGTATGGGGTGGATTGTACTGGTTAATGGATACCTTCAAGCCAACCAAAATGAACATCGATGCATAAGATCGCAAAACCGACTGGACTTCAGTTGTCTGCCAAAATAGCCCACTTTTCCGTCGAGTCAACGAATATCAAAAAAAAATAACAAATCGTGATTTTTCGCTGGGATAACTATTAGGACGAATCATGTCAACCGTCAGGCATGTCAGTCAACATGCACGATAGCCGTGCGGCGCGATTTACAACTGTATGCGCATTGTATTTTGCTCAAGGAGTGCCTTGGTTCTTCATAGCGACAGCCTTGGTTACTTTCCTCGTCGATAATAATTCGATGACGGATGAGCAAAAATTGGCACTTGTCTCGATGGGTATGGTTCCTTGGATTATCGGAAAACTTCTCCTTGGCCCCGTGATTGATCGATATCAATTCAAATCAATGGGTCGTCGACGTCCTTGGGTCTTAATCTCTCAACTTGGAATGATGCTCACAATGGCTGCCTTCCTTCTTGTCGAAGATCCCGCAGAGGATTTGAAAACCCTCGGCCTCTTTTTCTTGATTCACAACATCTTTGCAGCATTACAAGACGTGAGTTCAGATGCCTTGGCCGTCGATACCCTTCGAGAAGAGGAATTGCCCATCGCAAACGGCCTTATGTTTGTTGCAAAGGGCCTCGGCGCAATGTTTGCAGTTTTGGGATTAAGTCGTGTCTTGAATGATTCAGGATTCCAGACCGCCCTGCTCGTGCAAATTCCACTTCTCTTCGCAGTGATGCTCATACCACTGTTCATCTTAGAACGCCCAGGAGACAAGCATTTCCCATGGAGCGAAACAAAATCCGATTCAACTCAAGTTGATTCATCCGAAGCGATGACCTTTAGTGAAATATTGGGTGGTTTCCGTACGGCAATCAGTGACAAGCCAGCTCGCTTGGCTCTTCTCCTGTGCACCGTTATGTGGATCGGTGGAGGAATGGGCACAGGTATGGGTATCATTGACTTCCAGTGGGAATTCCTTTTCGTTGAAGAACTCAACTGGGATGCTCAAGATTATTTGGATACGAAGGGCGCACCTGTGTTCTTGATGACCATGCTAGGATTCCTCGTTGGTGGTGCGCTCGGCTCGAAATTTGGTTCACGTCGTACATTGACCTACGCCGTCGGCACCGGAACAGTGCTAACGATTCTCTGGTCCTTATCACGTTCCATGTGGACTGATTCTTCATTCATGACGCCTGCATGGCTGGTTTGGACACTTGTATGGGCTATTGTTGGAGCAAACCTGTTGGCGTTCTTGATGTCCATTACCACCAAAGACATCGGTGGGACTCAATTTTCAATTTACATGACACTCATCAATGTTGGTGCATTCACTGGTAATGCCCTCTCCCCGCAACTTCTCGATCTTGTAGGAGGTAGTTTCCCCAATCTATTCCTAGCAGGGGCAGCGTTCCAAGCACTTGTATTGCTGGTCCTGTTCCAGTTCGATGACAACGAATTATCGGCTGCAGATGAACATCTCACCCCAGCATCCCCTGAAAGTTCACGAGCGTGATCATTCGAAAAAATCATTGAACGGTGAGTCCATGAATCTTGAAACTGCAGCAAACTTAGGTGAGGCACTCAGCGGTCTTGCCATCATGGCCACGCTGCTGTTCGGTCTTCGTCAAGTAATGGAAGTTAATCGCAATCGCCGATTTGAAATCTCCCAAACGATTGCCACATCATTGGAAAACCCCCTCGTTCAACGAGGTTTTGCCACCTTTGGGAGTGTCATCACAAAAGATTCGACCCTCGAAGAATTGATGGGCCTTACGAGGGAGCAAAAAGATGCGACGAATGCGGTCATCGTTCTCATGTCGAACCATGCCTTGATGACGTTTCACAGAAATCTTTCATTTGACATCGTCTATTCATTCTACAAGGGATACCTTTCACTCATCGGGCCTAGCATGCGACGTATGATGGAGATGATTGAATTTGGTTATTCCATGCATGAAGGGAGCAGTGTGACCAAAGAAGAGGGCATGGGTACGTTTCATTGGGTGTTTTGGTTACTTGATAAACTCGAAGCACACGAGGATTCATCGCAACTCAAACCCCACATCAACCAAACCGATTGGCTGCCATGATCGCATCAGACTCCTCATCGTTACGAATGTACTCAAATCAGTTTCACGAAGTTAGCCCGGGTGAATGTGCAGAACAGATGCAAAAGGAACAGCGATAAGAACATCAACATCGATTCAAAAATTCAAACAAATCCTGCTGAATCTGTAGGTGGGGGACTGAGAGGCATCACTGGAACCAGATGGAAAAAATCTGAATACCAGTGCGATTTTTTCCGCTTTCCGACATCGTGTGACCTCAGAACATACAAGGCAATATATTACAAGACCACTTGACCGAAACTATACGACATTATACAGTCGTTAACCGGGGGAGTCATCATGGTCAAATCCAACATTGAATCTTTGGTCGAAACCATCACAGAGGAGGTTAAGTCGAAATTCACGAGAACCATTGGATTGGTTGGGGTGATTATCATCTCACTCTCCGCCATGCTTCCTGGAATCTTTGTCACTCCAACTTTTGCAGCAGAAATCATGGGACCTGGAATCTGGCTTGCCTATCTGGTCGCAGCGTCAGTGGTCCTTCCCGGGGCTCTATCCAAATCAGAATTATCATCGGGAATGCCGTCGAGTGGAGGCTCGTATGTATACTTAGAGCGCACATATGGTCCTCTTATCGGTACAATCAGCGGACTGGGTTTATGGGCCTCTTTCCTTCTCAAATCCGCCTTTTCATTGATTGGCTTTTCCGCTTACTTCATCGTTGTCACGACGTACTTCGACATTGAAATGGAATTGATGACACTCTCAATGAGCGCATTGGTTTTGATTGTTGTAGTCAACCTTCTAGGTGTTTCGAAAGTCAAGGCTGTTCAAGCACCGATTGTGTTCATGACCGTAGCCCTTCTTACTGTGATATGCATTGCTTCTTTCTTCAGTGATGGTTTCGATGCCAGCATCCCCATCGATGGAGCCCTGAAGACGAATGGGTGGAAACTTGCTGAGGCAGCAGCCTTTGTCTTCGTCGCCTATGCCGGCGTCACCAAAGTGGCTGCGATCGGTGGTGAAGTGAAAAACCCAGAGAAAAATTTGCCAGCCGGAATCTTGCTTTCGTTGCTCATTGCAACGGTGATATACTCAGCCATTGCCTTTTTGATGATGGCAGCCATTACTCCCGGTGAACAGTGGTGGATCGGCGGAGATGGCAAGGTTGTAGAGAACCCAATTTGGGTCTTCGCTGAAACCGTTGCAGGTACGAAGTTTGGCGTCGTGGCCGCCGCACTATCAGTTCTGACGATGATTTCGATGGCACTTGCAGGTATTCTCGCTTCTTCGAGATTCCTGTTCGCAATGGCTCGTGACAACCTCCTCCCACAAGCGCTGGAAGAAGTGAATGTCAAATTCGAGACCCCTCATTGGCCCATCCTCTTAACCGGTGCCGCCATGGCTCTGGCCATATTCTTCGTTCCACTCAAGGACGTCGTCAAGCTCGCTTCGGGCTTCAAAATCATGATTTTCATGATGATCAACTCATGCGTCATCATCCTTCGCCAAACCAGCAAGGAGCACGATTGGAACCCCTCCTACAAGAGTCCAATGTACCCCTACATCCAGTTATGGGGCATCATAGCTGGCGCAGTTCTCATCGCCTTTATTGGAAACAAGGCGTTTATTGGCGCTGCTGCTGCAGTAGCAGCAGGTGCTGCCACATACTACCTCTATGGCCGGAAGCATGCAGTCCTACAAACGACTCCGATTGCATCATTTCGTAGGCAGTTCCAATCGCCTTCACCTACCGAGAAAGAACGCCGAGTAACAGCGTTCCACGCCGCTGACATGGGAGGTAAGAACCATCTTACAGTTCGGGAATTCCAAAATGCGCTCCAAGCCCTTGGATTTAGATACTCATCAGACGAATCCCGTGTGATTTTTCATGCCGCAGACACAGATGGAAATGGCGTGATTGACATCGATGAATTCTTTGATTCCGTTGAAATCACCAGTGATGAATAAGGTCACTTCACATCGACGAACCGCATCAAGACCTTGATTGCACTCTGCGTGAACCTGTCAGACGATGTGCATCGCAGTCAGAAAACGATCAACCAAAGTTCGATCCACTTCGTGAGTGGATTGACGACTGCAGTTCGAAAGGTATCGAACCACATTGGGCTTGTCCAACAGACCAAAGCAGCCAGAAGATACTCAAGACCAATTGATTCCTCATGAGGGTAGAGGGTGGCCATCATTTCACCTTCGTCCACGAACCGTCAGCGCCAACATTCCAGAATTGAATCTCTTCGCTGACATCGACATACCATCCGGATTCGCCTTGCACTGAGCCAGGGGCAGCCTGCATCACCCCAACTTCTGCCGCTTGTGCAGCAAGGCTTGCCTTTCGTTCGGGACTGAGGTCGATCGTTTTGTCGGGGGATGGCGTTTGGTTGTGTGAAGTATCGGACAATATTGTGTCGTCATCATCCAGATTGTCCCCCTCGTCTGCGTCCTCGAACTCATCCTCGAAGGCATCATCAACCCATTCTTCATTCTCTTCGGCATTGTTCACACGCCGAACAAGCACGATCAAGGTAACTAAAATGAGGCCGAGAAGGAACGACCCAAGCGTCATAGCCGTGTTCGTCGAACCAACCGCCCCACCAAGAAGCACAGGTTCCACATCAAAGAATCGTTGAGTGATGAGTCCATTCCAGTTCACAGTGCACGAACGGTCATCGCCTGCTGAACTGACTTTGACCTCCCATGTATCACCAGTGACATACTTCGCTTTTCCAGCACTGCAAGAAATCGATGTGTTTTCAGGCTCAACAATCACGAGGTTATCGTACTTGTCAACGCCTTGCAACTGTAGGAGCACTGTATCGCCCTGAGCGATGTCAAAGCCGTCAAGTTCGGCTACAACCCGCACTGCATCACCCGGTTGAATGAGTAAGTCGATGGTATGAACCGCCTCACCAGACGTCAAAATCAGTTGATAGGACCCTGATGTACGTCCTGTGAAATCCCAGTAACCATTTCCGGATGGAGAAGCTTCAAGCACGCCAAATGTGGCGTTTAATTCGGTTGTTACATTTGTTGCAGGTGCCATGTTGCCATGAGCATCAATCACTTGAATGTACAATTCTGAAGGAATGCCAGCATTGACTGTAAGCCCAAGTTCTTGATCGGTGACCAAATTACGGGGCTCCCCTGCAACCACTGTTAGGCGGATGGTTGCGAAAATACCGTCTGCGTTTGCTCGAATTTCATGGCCACCGACATTGGTTGGCATCCAAAGGTTGTCCGAAAGAAGAAGCTCAACGGTTGCATCTTCCCCATCAACGGTCCAGTTCAAGCCGATTGGATCAAGTGAATTTCCGAAACCATCGAAGAACTGTGGGTCGAGATCGAGTGGTACATCCGAGGCAAGAACTTCGTTCGCCCCGTTTAGTTCGATAAATGCCAATTGGCCGGTGAGGGTGCTTTGTTGGAAGGAAGGTTCGAAGCGAATGTTGGTTACAGCGTCGAACCAAGACCCATCAATTCGCCAAATCTCAAGAGCACGTGGTGAAAGGGTAGCATACCCTTCATAGGATTGGAAATGACTTGCATTTCCTCCGAGCAGTTCCATGGTCCCATTGACCAACCATTTGTTGCCCATTGCATCAACTGCCCAGAACGAAAGGGTGCTTTGTTGTCCGACACGGAGGGTTGATGGTTCTAAGTCAAGAACGGCGTCGATGGCAGTTCCATGATCAATTTCGACATCAATCGACGATGCCACACCCTCATCGATGACAGTCAACTGGTGAGTTCCCATCGTGCCTGGCGTCCAATAAACTCGCCCGTCTGCGTACGACAATCCGCCACTTGAAGTGGTGAAGTTCTCCAAAGGAGGTGTGAAGGAACCAGTGTAACCATTCGCATCCGTGCGCATTGTGATGAGTTCATAGGTCTCACCTGCGGTGTAGGAACTATGGTCCCCAACAATCGACAATTGCGAAAGAGATGCATCAGCAGGCACGACTCGGATGGTCGAGGTACCAGTCACATTGCCAGCACTGACAGTGAGGTTCCAAACTCCAGGATACGTTGCCGTGTATCGTCCAACAGGGCTCATGGTGCCATTTTCCGAGGTCCATGTTTTGTAACCTGCATCGGTATGATTCATTTCAAATCCATACTGATCGATGAGTTTGACCACTAAGTAAACAGATTCTCCGCTACGAAGCAGCAGGTTGTCCTCAAATTGGAATTCATATGGGTCACCTGCGACAACTTCTACGATGCGATTGTCTTCCATCTGGTTCAGGCGAGCCTTAACATGAACATCGCCTAAAACGCTCGGCGTCCATTGAGGTGTGCCCACGCCTGCATAGACGCCGTCAAGATCCCAAACGACATCTGTTGCAGGTTTTTCATTCCCTCTCGCGTCGATTAGATTTGCCTCAAGTGTGTTCGCCACTTTCGCTTGTGCTTCGGAGGTTACAATGCGCAAAGTCTGTCCGACACCGGCCTGCACGGTGATGTTGAACTCATCCGTCAAGTTTCCACTAAAGGCTTCGATGCTGATCGTCCCCGCATTCCAAGGATAGAAGGTTCCATCGCTCGTGATCGTCCCGTTGGAACAGGCCCAGTTCACTTCTCCAGAAACCACATTGTTAACAGCGTCATACAGCGTTGCTTCAAACATCACAACCTCATCTGCAGTAAGCGAATAGACTGGTGATGTAATCACAACCCTCGTCGCCGAAGAGGAACTATGCAATGGGGATGTTTGGTTCTCATCCAACGATGATGCGGCTGGCATTGATGGCCAAGCTTGCGTGCAGAACAAAACAACAAGAAGCAGGGTGACCAATGGTCGCATTCCCTGAATCATTGCTCTTCTCATGTTGCATCCTCACCCATTAACCCGTATCAAAGCCGCGCCTCATTCAGTCCATTCAGACCATTCGGTCTCATCCGTTTGGCGGTAGTACCATGTGCCATTTTCATCTTCAGCCCACTCTGTACCGTCATCGTCCACGCGATGATCAGCCATCCATGATGTGTCCTCTTCCGGTTCCGCTTCAGGTTGAACGTCCGGCACAACCTTTGGCGCAGGACCGGTTGGCCCGGGCGCAGGACCGGTTGGGCCGGGTGCAGGTCCGGTTGGGCCTGCAGCGCCCGGTGCAGGACCACTTGGGCCCTTTGCTGAACGTGATGGCGCTTCATCTTCGTAATCGTCCTCGTCATCATAGTCATCGTAGTCTGTGTCACCACCACGGAGGGCGACAACCAAGAGGCCAACAACGACAAGGGCAATGATGGCAACAAGCACAGCGCCGACATAGTAGAGCGGTCCGCCGGCCTTGAAGAAGCCACCAACGTTTCCGGTTACTTCAAATTCGACTGATTCTGAGACTTTACCAGATGTTACCGTTACCGTCTGCGAGCCGCTGTCAAGGGTCACGACCTTCCAAACACCTTGGCCTTGTGCCAAGACTTCTGCTCGCCCGGTCGAATCGACGTTCGTGCTTGGTGGAACTGGAATTGGGTTCTCATAGGCGTCAAAGGCCGAGACAGTCACAGTAAACGTGCCTAATTGGTCAACGGTGGTTTCAGAAAGCACCACGAGGATGGAACTGACCGTAGGTTGAGCGGCCACTGAGAGTTCAAGGCTGCCAGTGGCTTGACCCGTGCTGAACTCAAGTAAGTGAGTGCCTGCCGTTCGAGCGAAATAAGCATAACTTCCCTCATCAGTGCCTGCCGACATGTCGTCCACACCGCTGTTGTTCTCAGTCCACTCAACGGTTTGTGGGAAGATGTTACCATCCGCATCGGTACCAGTGATTTGAATCGAAAATTCCTTGCCAGCGTCTTGAGCAAAAGTATCCACACTTGAGGCCACACTGACGGCAACACCATGCAGGACGGTCACTGTAACTGCGTCACTGACGTTGTAACCTGCGTTGCTGATCGCATACCCAGCAATCGTGTAGTTCCCTACACTGGTGGCTTGCCAACGCATGTTGGCTGCAACGAGGCTTGAGGTGATATCAATGGTTTCTTGAGTTTCATCGTTGATGATCACCCAAGTCAACAGACTGGTGTCAAGTGCATTTGTGTCGAAATCTTCGAGCCTTGCAGAGAAGTCAATGTATTCATCGGCAGTCAAGGAGAATGCCTCGCCTGAAGTGCCGTCTGACGCGATTGCGGACACGGTTGTGGAGATGAGGTCACCTTGGCTGACTTCGACAAACAAGCTGACTTCATGGACCATTGAACCATCATCATAGACTGCAAAGATGGTGTAAGGCGTAAGCGATGATTCGAACGGTTGGAAGGTCACTTCATCATTTCCGATATCAGCACCTTCGAGGATCGACTGATCGTTCCATGTAGCGTGGACAAGCGTCCAGTTGGCGTCAATTGACCAACGGTTGCCCTTTTGATCGGTTGCTTTCACCTTGACATCGAGTGAATCGTCAGCGGTAAGTTGGAACGTATCGCCGACTGAATCGACGTTCTCAACAACCAACACGAGCGTGACAATTGCACCTTGCTCAACAGTGATTGAGACCTGGGTGGTTTTGTCCTCGTACTTGGCTTCAAGAATTTTCTGGCCACGAGAAATTGGATCCCAAATTGCAGGGCCTCCAGCAGTCAAAATACCGTCCGATGTCTTGGTCCAGTTCTGACTTGGCAAGAACACAGGGAGACGGTTCCCGCGCACATCGATGCGAGTGGTGTTGATGTAAATTCGGTCATCGGCCGTGATTGCAGTTGCGGAAAGTTCGAGTTCGAGGCTGTCCATTTCTCCGTGCCCGACGGTAATCAACAGTTGGCCTGCAGCACCGCTTGTTGAAGTGAGGTTCAACCACCAAACTCCAACATGATCGGGGAAATATTCGCTGTTCTCTGTGCTGTAGTTTCCATTTCCGACCGTCCACGTGAGCGAACCTGCTTCAGTGACGTCTTGTATTTCATTTCCAAATTGGTCGTACAAGGTGTGCGTAATCGAGCACCAAACACCGGCTGGCACCGTGCCAGAGCATCCTTCGACTGTGAATGAAGACGCAACACCGGTCATGACCAATACGTCGACGGTGACAGACTGGCCATTCCAACGCACGTCAATGCTCTGCAGACCAACTGAATAAGGAAGGAACAAATTCGGCTGCGCGACATCCATGCTTCCGTTCGAAGGTGTGTACGAGATAAGTTGGTTTGGAACGGCATTGCCAAATTGGTCGACCACTTGCGCGTTGATGGTCATCGTGTCATCAGCTGTGATTTCACTAGCCGATCCAGTTGCGATCAACGTTGTTGGCGCACCCGGCGTAACAGTGACAATTTCTGTTGAGCAAACCAACCCAAAGCAGGCAGTCACAGTTTGCTGTCCTGATGCATATGGGGTGAAAACACCGGTTGTGGAGATGCTACCGTTCGATGCAGACCAGACAATTGGGGCATTCACTGGTAACGAGAGGTGGTCATAGGCTACGTAACTGAATGAGATTGGATTATCCGCTGTTGTCGTAGGTGCTGTAGGCGTGATGTCAACAGTGCTGACATCGGTGTGATTCAACAGGATGATTGGTCGGTTGCCTTCTTGGCCAATTAGGGATTCGCTGGCGATGAAATTCGCCATCATGTCGCCACGGTTTGGTGTTCCGATAATGATCCAAGCGTTATCGTTGTCAATCAGCATACCTTGTGCACCAATGTCAAACCAAATCCAGCGGTTTTCACTAAGGTCGGTTTCCACGAAAGACGAAACTGGTGTTGCTTCGTAATCAACACCTGCTTGCATGCCATTTGCACCCCAAGAGACGCCTGTGGACGCATTGTTCCATGTGGAGCCGGATTGAGTCCATTGGGCGTTGGTGATTCGGTGAACATCAAAGGTCATGGCGTTCGCACCACCCGCAGTCACCCATGAGTCCACATAGAGTCCGAGGCTCGCTGAATGAATGCTTGCGTGGGCTGGCAATGGCACTTGTGCGTTGTTGAGTGCAAAGGTCATGTACGACTTTTGGCCGCTGAATTGCCCAAAGTAGGTACCGACTTCTATGATATCAGCGTCACCAAAGTTTTCGTCTGCATCCACTTCGCTGAGGTGAGTTTCACGAATGTTGGTGTGTCCGAATTGAGTCACTTCATTCCCGGTTTGGAACGTGTAACTGAAGGTGAGATCGCCATTGTCCACGTGGTCAGGATTGCCAATTGCAAAGGACCAGCGAGAGGAGGAAGGACCAGGAATCGATTGGTTGACACCTTGGACCCACCATTGGAACACTTCGCCTGTATCCAGCGTGCTTGGGAATCTAAACGTCGTTCCAATGAAAGCGTTTACCGATTCCCATGAGCGGTACTTGTAAACTCCAGATTGGTTGGCAATGGTCACAATGTATCCCGTTGCACCAGTTGATTGTGCCCAAGAAAGAATTGGGGTTGCGTCCGGCTGGAGCACCGCTCCGCTGGTGTTGTACAACACCTCACCATCTGTTGGGTAAGTGAGGGTCGGCTGTGATGGCGGGTTGATGCCATCGACGTTATCGATGTACTCAACCACCAAACGAGGTCGCAGTGTTTCGTTGACATACTCTGAAGAGTAGAACTGATGGTTCGTGTACGGCGTACCAACAACCTCGAGCATGATGGTCATGGTCATGTTGTTATTGGCAACGTTGCTCTGTGCTAAACTCGTAAGGTCCCATTCAAGCCATCCGCTCGATGGGTTAAGGGTGAGCGTGGAACGCGTAATCTCTGTTGTCGAACATGAAGGCGTGTTGTTCCATGTCACTGTTGATTGTGAGAATTGGGAGCAGGCGTAGGCAGAAACGGTTGTCGCAGAGGTCCCAACAACGTTGTATCGGTACAAGTTGAGCAGCATTGAAGTCGGCGTCATCGCCGCTGGCCATGGCATGGTGCTGAGATCGAATTCCATCAAGATACTGCTTTGTCCCGAACCAGAACTTGAGGTGCCAAGGTTCAGTGTTTGCGACGAGCCCATGTTCGAAGAGACGGTGGACGAAATTTCTGCATCGGGAACGGCAGGCATTAATCCGGTGTCTTCGAAGATGGAACCACGGTAGAGGCTGATGGATTGGTTGCCATCGCCATCATCGTAGCCTTGGTTTTCAGGAATCCTAAACTTCTGAACTGCGGACCAGTCACCAATTCGGTCCGATTGGTCGGCGCGCATTCGCCAGTAGTGCCAGATGTCACCCTTTTCGAGGTTCTCAGCTGTTAAGGTCGAATTTTGCACATCCCATGTCGTGTTGAAGCCGCTTGTGGTGTCAATGGAACCTGAATCATAGCAGGTAGCATCGATCATTCGAGCGTCAAATGAAGCACATGTCACCCATTGTGTTTCGTTGGATTGCGAAGGGATCCATGTGACGTTCAGTTGATCCGCACCGCTTGGGCGGGGTGCGGTAAGATTCCACAAGGTTGACCCGTCAGCAGGTGTAAGCGAGGTTGGTGTCGATGGACCCCAAGGCGTGATCGTCTCGTAGGTGAACGACAATGCAGGGCGATCGCTGAGCACCGTGTTTTCGCTGCTGGCAATATAGTAGACACCGCCGACCGTTCCGTCGACTTCCTCTGCCTGTATGATGACATTGAGGCTCTGTTGGCCACGAAGAATGGCGTGTTGGAGCATGGCGGTCACATTGATCGAATATTCACTGGTACCATTCATCCAAAATCCTTCAGTTTCTGGAATTTGGGAATCTGCAGAGTGATATGCACCCGTTCCAATCCAAGAAGTCGTGTTGTTTCCTGGGTGAGCCCACGAAGACGCTTCGTCCCACGAGGTAATCATCTCAGACACGGTGACATAGACATCTCCGTTTCCAGATACAACCGAAATATCGAGGCTTGCATTGTTAATCTCGTATGTTCCCGGCATTGGCAACGAACTGAAGTCTATCGAAAGGAGGGTAGAGGAGCGCAATGTGCTGCTCTGAGGGCTGCGCCCAACTGAAAGGTAGGCGTTCGCCCCATTGTTTGCTTGTGAGTTCCCTTGGTCGATTGAAGTGTCAAGCGTCACAGATGGATAATTGAGGTCTGCGACCATGTTCCCGTCTTGAACGGAGAGCCAAGCGTGCGTTGAATCAACTTCACCAGAAACAACATCTGGAATGTAAAACACTGTGGAAGCGCTTTGTGGTCCAATCATACCAGAGTCGATTGGTTGCACAGTCCAACGAACGGTTTGCACATCAATATCAGACGGTGGCGTGAATTCCAAAGCGGTAAGGTCGAACGCTGAGGATGTGACCCGAGAGTCGTACACCGTACGTCCTGCCATGTCATCATCTGCGTCTGTAAACAGGATGACGCGCCATGCGGATGGTGCGGTTACGCTGCTTGGAAGTGTCCATGAGAGAACTGGAGCGTAGTCTGGAAGCACTGCGTGGCTGGTAGCATCCCACATGATTGATCCGTTGGTGGGGCCTGCGTTTGTGGCTGCTGTGCTCGGCACAGATGCCGTTCCGTTGGTCCATGTAAGGTTCAACCATGGGCGGTTTGCAGCTTGTCCTTCAGACGTCGTGAAGGTGATGATGTTCGCACCATTCGACCACGAGGTGATTTCATTCGATGCATACACCATGAGTGAAAGAGAGGAATCACCTGCGTCAAGCGCTGCTTGTACGGCTTCTGTTACATCCCAAGTCATCCAGTCCGCACTCACAGACATTTGCAGATCCACGTATGGGCCCACGTCAACACCGATATCACGACCGGCGAGCGCAGACCAATTGTTTGTGCCATCGTACGTCACATCGTTCGCTGCACCCGTCCAGTTTTGCAAGACTGGGCGCACAGCAAGTGGTTCACCCGTTGGAGAACTGAACTCTGAATAGAGGTTGAGGGCTGCGTCCGTAACTCGAGCGTTACCAGGCTGTGGCACTGCGTTGAGTGGAATGCGGATGAGGGAAGCCGCTTGGCGATTGAAACCGATTGCACCGACCTTCATCTGCGTGTCATTTTCATGTGTGGAAGAGGATCCTGAACCCGCCTCGAAGACGTAGGTGTCCTCAAAGTTTGGAAGGTTCAACGAGGGCATTGCCTCTCGATGATGGAGTTCAACCGAAGCGCACGAGCCATCTGGGCAGGTCTGCCACGTGGTGAGGTCTGGGAGCAAGAAATGGAAACTGTTCGACCAATTACCAATCTGGTTGGTTGCGGAAATCGCCCGAACCCTCCAGTGCCATGTCACGCCCTTTTCGAGGGCGGTAGCAGGCGTATAGGTGGTGTTGTTCGTGTCAAAGCCTGCGTCATTCCAAGAAGTGGAGACTTGCAAATTCGACGAGTCAAAACTTGGGGTTGTGTCCAATTGAACAGCCCACCCTCCGACGCTTAAGTTGCTGTTGAAATTCCATGCAAGGGTCGGTTGGTCGAGCGGTGTCAAATCGACACCTGTACCAAGCGCCCAAGATCCGTTGAGCGGCGTTGTTGGCACTGGATCGCTTGGAACTGCGTTCGAACCAGGAACATAGACAAAGGTCAGCTCAGGACGAACCGAAACAGCACCGCTACCAGGGTACAACTGAACGTCGCGAGTTTGGCCGGATCCCACACCGAGGACACCGATCATGAAGTCAGCACTGCGGTTGTTTCGCATGGCATTTTGAACGCCGAGGGTGACGTTCCATTCAACCGTGGAACCCGAGGAGTATGCATTGTTAAGGCTCACAGAGTCAAGCAAGGAGCCACGCTCGCTTCCTTTCGCACCGGCCATGCCCCAGTTATTCACACCGTCGTACGTGGACCATGTTGCACCTTCGGCTGTCCAGTTGGCGAGGTTGTTTTCCCAAACTGCAAGGGTTGGGGTGTTGAAGGGGTTGCTGCCGAGTGTGAACTCCAAATTAGCGGATTCGACAGCGTAGCCAGCAGGCAGTAGGTTTGATTGAAGGTCACACCTCATGAGGGCGATTGATTCGCTTGGGTATGTGTTGTACGAAATGAACAATTTCGACTCATCATCATAGTTCTGGTTTGGAGTCCCGCTGTCAATGTATGTGTCATCGCATGCCGGGTACAGACCATCATTGGTTCCGTTCCCGTTGCTCATTCGGAATTCATATCGGTCCCCACCAAGCCAAGTAGATTCTGAGGCACTGACAAGGAAATTCGAAGTGGACCACGCACCGTATCGACCATCTGCGTCAAGGTGAGCCATCCTCCAGAAATACATGTTTCCTGTCGAAAGAGCGTTTGATCCAGTCATGTTGAACACCCCATCACCTGCTGCGAATGCACTGCTTAGATCGGTGGTTGTGTCCCAAACACGGTCTCTGAATTGTTCATCAGTCGCCATTTGGAACGCCAGTTCATACGAGCCAGAGGTGGACCCGTCCCATTCTAAGGATGGTGTCGTGTTTGCTGAGAAGTTGTGACCGCTTTGGTTCCAAACCGCAGCGCCTTGAGCAGGTTCAAGCAAACTGACAGAAGGAAGGCTGTTGCCACTTCCCCATGCATAGGTGATGCTCACAGATGGTTGGTCTGCTTCAACTGCTGCTTCTGAAGAATGGAAGATTGTCGAGATGGTACCTGTGCTCGAGTAATCGCCGTGTTCGCCTCGTCCGACAATGATGTAATCTGCCGGATCATTCGAGGATGCGTCGAGCCACGATTGGAGGCTGGCTGTAAAGCCAAACTCGAACCTTGAAGCGGATTGCGAACTGTTGATGCCGGTTGCGGTTGCACTGGAGGAGAAAGCACGCCCGCCATCTTCCCAGTCGTTGCCGTTCCCGTTTGAGCCTCGGTTCCACGTGAGTTCATCTTCAATCCAGATGTTTGATTCCATCTCATGCATCGAAAGCATGGTCGAGCCCGAAGTGGATTGGCGTTGGAGTTCGACGTTCGCATCAAGGATGGTAGCGTTTGCTGGAAGACCAAGTGCCCCAAGGTCCATCCGGAAGTGGATGATTGATTCTTTGTTGGCGGTGAGTGTGGAAACCAGGGTGGATTGATCGCCATATTTGGTGTTCCGGCTGAGTTGATTGGCGTAGGAATCTTCGATGAAGTCATTTGGAAGGCCAAGGTCGTCGACAAACACTTCGATGGTTGCGGTGTTGTCCCCATTATCGGTGACGTCGTGAGCAGGAAGAAGGAACGATTCGGATGACCAAGAACTCAACGTGCTTGTCGTGTCCATCGAACGGTAGCGGTAGTGAACCAATGTACCATTGTCGAATTGTTCACTTGTCGGTATTTGGTACGACCCAGAGGTCGAGGTGGTTGTGAATGAATTCCACATGTTGGAATAATGCCACTCAAGATCGAGGTTGGTTTTGAATTCTGAATCGAGTGAGAATTGATACTCGACGGCATCCCCAGAGAGTGAATCGTAGGTGATCATTGGAGCACGGGCCGCTGTGAGAATGAAATCATCCGTCATCAAGGCATGGCCGTCCTCGACAAAGGTTGAGTCCATTGACCCGCCGGATCCTGCTGCTGTGCTCGAAGAGTCAATGGTAAGTGTGGGTCGATTGTTCGGATTGGAACTTTCGAGCAAATCACATGTGTACATAGCGCCAGTTCCCGTCACCAACAAATTGAGTTCACTGTCGCCGTTTGCAGCCGCTTCTTGTGCATGGGCGGTCACATTGAGGTTGAATGTCCCGTTTGCAGATGTGCGGAAAGGCGGCTCCCAAGCCCCTCGGTCGCTGAGGCCGTCTGCGCCTTGCCCATCCCATGGTGCGTTTGAATCACTCTGCATCCATGTTGCCTCAGAATCATTCCAAGTTGCAACGCTTGCCGTATACACATTGATTTCCGTCATTGACACTGAATCGGTCGTACACACGAGTGCAAGGGTGGCTGACTGAATGGAAGATGTCGAGGTCAGATTCATCGGGAAGGTGAAAAGAAGGCGACTTTCCTCTCCAAATTCGGAAATGCCAAGATCACCTGAGCCAGATTGGTTGCCCACAGTGTTTGGACTGGTGTCCGAAATCACTGAGTCGTAGGTTGGCGCATCGACACTCGTCACGCTGTAAACGATGGACTGCTCATCCAGACCAGGTTGGTTTGGCACAGCACTGGGCACCAAAAGATCGGCAAGAAGGAACATCATCACAAGAAGAAGTGCCGTTGAAGTTCGACGGGTTTCTGACGCGGTAGGCATGGGACTCGATGCCCTCTCTGCCTGCGCCATATACTGTCTTTTCGCTTGGATGTCATTCAAATCCCCCTCCCGAATCGAGTCCTCCAATTTCATTTCCACCCTGAAAATTCCTTTTGATGAAAGGCCAATGTTGAAGGGCGCTCGCCGTCAAGAGGCGTCCATGAGCGAACTCTGGGTTGAGCGTCATCGACCACAGGCCGTGAGTGAAATTCGTGGCCAACATGCCGTCGTTCAACGCTTGGCAGTCTATTCCGAAAAGAAGGAATTCCCTCATCTGCTGTTTGCCGGACCCCCCGGCACTGGAAAAACAACTGCAGCAATGGCCTTGACCAAGGACGTCTTTGGCGAGGAGTACCGCAGAAACTTGCTCGAAATGAACGCATCTGATGAGCGAAAGCTGGAAAGCATCCGTACGAAGGTGAAGCAATTCGCACGAACCTCGCCCTATGGCGGCGCCCAGTTCAAGATCATCTTCCTCGACGAAGCAGATGCGTTGACCAATGACGCCCAGGGTGCACTTCGCCGTATTATGGAGCAGTATGCCGAAACCTGCAGGTTCATCCTCTCTTGCAACTACTCATCCAAAATCATCGAACCCATCCAATCAAGGTGCGCTGTGTTTCGGTTTCGACCATTGTCAGATGCCGATGTGAACGCTCAAATCCACCATGTCGCAGAAATCGAGGGTGTGAAGCTGGAAGATGATGCAGGTGAGGCATTGACCCGGATTTCCCAAGGTGATTTGCGAAAGGCACTGACAGGCCTACAAGTAGCATCGGCCATCAACATGCACATCACACGTGATTTGATTTACGAAACATCGGCAACCGCCCCGCCTGAAGCCTTGCATCAGTACTTGATGGCGTGCAGAGACGATGGCTTTCATGCCGCACGGCGAAGGCTGCGGGAACTGCTCGATCGCTATGGACTCGCTGGAACCGACTTTGTCAATCAATTGCATCGAGAACTCTACACTGCTGATTTTCTGAGTGAGGATGCTAAACTTGACCTCACGGAATGGATGGCAGAAGTCGAGTATCGTCTGGTCGAAGGTGGAGGAGAGCAAATTCAACTCGATGCACTCACGGCACGACTTGTGACGCATCTTCGCTAATTTCACTTTCACTTTTCTTTGAAGGGTCAATGAAAACAACAGGGTTCGTACGATGACCCCAGACCATGAACGCAATCACGACCCGGCTCAATGATGCTCTTTGCTGGACGCCACTCGCACCATTGATTCGTGCCGCACGCAGGCACAGAATCGGACGTCGCACGCGGGAGCAGAACGATGTACACAGGATCTCCGTGCTGTTGAGTTCAATCATGCTCGCTCATGGCGACATGCTCTCATGAATCATCTGACTCAGGTAATTCTTCAACAATCCGAAGGGTCCATGTGTAATTTCGTGTGTTTTCCCACGGGTCTCCATCTTCTGTGATTAACACCGATATGGTGTGAGTGCCAATGTTGAGGCCCGTCTCAGACAACAACACCGCAAAGGGCTGATCGCTCTCGACATGTGGCAAAAGATTCGGCGTTCCCGAGGTGTTATCGAGGGTGCGTCCGGTATTGATTTGTTCCAAATGTTCGTCCCAGAAGGTTGAGTTGGATGCAAGTACCTGATTGCTCGCATCGTTATTGTCGAGGACAACTGTGACGGAGGCACCATCAGAATTTACGTTGTCAGCGAGTCCAAACATCAACCAAATTTCACCGGAAAGTGTTGCGCCTTGCGCCACTGTCCATGTGATCTCACCATCTTTCCCATTGTCGTTTGCAAACACCAACTCCGTACCGTCGCTCGTTGCGACGGTCCACTCACCAGACAGTTGGGGAGCGACGATGTCGCCCAATGGCGGATTCACCAGCATGAAGGAAAGAGCAAGGAAGGTGAACATATGCAAGAAGCCAGACTTGAACCAAGTCCCTCGAGTGTAATGTTCCATGAATCGCTCGGGCATGACAATGCGGTGCACTTGAGGAATAAGCACGATAGCAGCGAGGGGGAGCAAATACAGAATGTCGGATTTCTCAGGATCTGTGCCCGGCATCAAGACATAACGCATCAATAAGGACACTGTAACGGAAAACGTCAGGACAAGCCACATCGAGGCAGTGTCTGCTTTTTCCTTTGCGACATAGGTCACTGGGTCGAAGGCTTCAATCCCCATGTCTTTCCCAGTCCGGCGTTTTTTCCGTTCTTGGGTTCCATCAGAGGACCTGCGTTTTTGTTCAGCAGCGGCCGCCGCCATCGCCGTATTCAGGTCCACCATGACCCGCCCTGTGGCGTGAAGTGAATGAAGGCTACGGTCAATTTACCATCTCGAATCGGCCGTACCCTTCAAAGGGGGAAGGCGGCACGGGGGAACCAAGCCGGGGTGGCGTAGTTGGTGGCGCGTCGGACTCATAGGGCAGCCTTCAAGGCAATCGTATGACGTGCAAACCCCTTGTGGTGTCTGAGACATCCGAAGGTCGCGGGTTCAAGCCCCGCTCCCGGCACCAATTCAAACAACAGGGCGGTGAGCATGCCTTGCCAATCGCCCCCTCTCTTGGCGATGGTGCGAACCCTTGATGTGCCCTCGTCCGTTGGGAGAATCATGGTTGATGCTCCACGTCCCGGTGAACGGGTCAAGATTGAGGTGACAAGTCATAATGGGACAACAACCCTTCAGGGCATTGTATTGCACCCTGCTGCACCCCGTCACATCACACTCAAACTGGTGAACGGCTACAACGCAAGTTATCCACTTGAAGCGGTTGAGACCATCGAAGTCATCGGCGAATACAGCGCACCACAACCAGCACCCCCTCAAATCATTGAAGCTTCAAACGAACTTCCCCGTGTGAGGATCCTCCATACCGGCGGCACCATCGCATCCAAGGTTGACTATGCGACAGGGGCTGTTGTTGCGCGCTTTGAACCCGAAGAACTTGTAGCGAGCCTCCCAGAGTTGAGTGAAATTGCACAAATCGAAGCAGTAAAACTTGGCAACATGTTCAGCGATGACATTCGCCCGCAGCACTGGAACGCAATCATTGCGGCTTCGAAAAAAGCGTTCGATGATGGTTGCAGAGGTGTTGTCGTAACGCACGGGACTGACACCCTTCACATCACATCTGCAGCCGTCGGGCTGGCATGGGCGGCGCGAGGCGGAACGGCACCTGGTCCAATCGCTTTCGTTGGGTCTCAGCGCTCGTCTGATCGTGGTTCTTCTGATGCTGCAGAGAACTTGCTTTGTGCTGTTCACTGGGCTGCGAATGGACCGATACCATTGGGCTCGCACAGTGACACCTCCGTTGTCATCATGCACGCCAATGCAAATGATGGCGTGTGCTCCGTACTTCCTGGAACAGGCGTTCGCAAAATGCATTCATCGAGAAGGGATGCATTCCACGCAGTGAACTGCGAGCCACTCGGCATGATCCATATCGAAAACGATGGCATCGAACACACCCTCCATTCCACTTATGCTGAAGCCATTCAAGACAACCGTCGACGAGCGGTATCTGAACGACCGGACACCTATGAGCCCGGCGTCAGAATTGCTCAGTTTACTGCAGGCCCTTGGTTGCATGCAGAACAAATCGAAGCCGTCGCACAGAGTGGCGTTCAAGCCATCGTCATCCATGGAACAGGCCTCGGCCATCTCCCAATCGACGACCCCGGCAAAGATGCTCCCGAAAACACCAAGATTTGGCGAACACTCACTCGGTGCGTAAACCGGGAAATTCCGATTGTGGTCACGTCCCAATGCATACATGGTCCAATTGACTTGAATGTCTATTCCAAAGGACGCAAACAAATTGATATGGGCATTATTGGCCATGGGAGTGTTGCATCACCTGAGACAATGATTGTCAAGGTTCATTGGGCCTTGTCGAACTCAATGACAGTTGCGGAGGCGATTGTTACAGATTTGGCTGGAGAAGGGCGAAATACCCTCATGGTCTAAGCGTTTTAATCAAAAACCGAGACGGAGTGGGGATGGTATGGCAGGGAACTCGAGTGACCGTCTCGAAGACCTCCAGTTCAAGCGAGAGCAGGCTCGACTTGGCGGGGGTTTGAAGCGTCAAGAAGCCATTCGAGCGAGCGGACGAGGCACGGCTCGCGACCGAATTGGACTGTTGCTCGATGAAGGTTCATTCATCGAAATCGATTCCTTCGTAACCCACCGAACAACCGACAATGGAATGTTCTTGCACCACACCATCGGAGATGGTGTCGTCGCTGGACACGGAACGATTGAAGGCCGCCGCGTTTATTGTTTTGCCCAGGATTTCAGCGTTCACGGCGGCAGCATGGGTGAAATGCACGCCAAGAAAATCGCCAAAGTGGTCGAGATGGCGGATCGAGTCAAAGCCCCAATCATCGGATTGTGGGACGGAGGAGGTCAGCGCGCTCACGATGGCGTTGCCGCCCTCGCTGGAACGGGTGAGTTGCTCGACAGGCTCGTGCAATGCAGCGGCCGCATACCAATGATCTCACTTGTCCTCGGGCCCGTCGTTGGTGTTTCAGCGCTTGCCGCCAGCCTTGCGGACTTTACCATCCTCGGCGAAGAGCATGGTCAACTCTTCCTGTCCTCGCCTCTGGAAACACCAGAAGTCATCGACGGCGAAGTGGACGCAGCTGGCCTCGGTGGAGCCAACCTTCACGCCTCACGCTCTGGTATTGCCTGCATGATTGCAGAGGATGAAGAAGACGCATGCACTTTGGCCGCCGAAATTCTCTCATTCTTGCCTGACCACAACATGGCTGACCCGCCAGTTGAAGAAACGGCTGACCCGAAGAACCGAAAAAACACCGTCCTCGAAACCCTTGTGCCCGATAATCCAAACAAGCCATATGACATGGTCAAGGTGGTTGAAGAAATCGTTGACGACGGAATCTTCGTCGAGTTATTCGAAGCCTATGCAGACAACATCATCATTGGCTTTGCTCGACTTGAAGGGCGCACGATTGGAGTGGTTGGGAATCAGCCAAAGGTTCTGGCTGGTTGTCTGGACATTGATGCATCAATCAAAGCAGCCCGATTTATCCGAACCTGTGATGCGTTCAATATTCCTCTTGTCACCTTCGAAGATGTCCCCGGATTCCTCCCCGGGGTCGTCCAGGAATGGGGCGGCATCATTCGGCATGGTGCCAAATTGCTGTTTGCCTATGCAGAAGCGACGGTACCGAAATTGACATTGGTAACTCGCAAAGCCTACGGGGGCGCCTACCTTGCCATGTCTTGCAAGCACTTGCAAAGCGATTACAACGTCGCATGGCCAACAGCCGAACTTGCTGTCATGGGAGCAGATGGTGCAGTTAACATCATTCACCGACGCGAAATCAACGCCGTTCCAGACGATGAAAAAGAAGGCGTTCGGCAAAAACTCGTTGCAGAATACAAGGCCAAATTCGGCGACCCGTATGTTGCCGCTCGCAACGGATGGCTGGATGATGTCATCGAACCTGAAGAAAGCCGAATGCGGCTGTGTCGAGCCCTCAATATCCTTCGCTCAAAGCGTGAATGGAGCCCTCCAAAGAAACACGGCAACATTCCGCTTTGATCACTGCTTTGCTCGAGCACGAGCAAGCAAGCCACCCGCTTCCGCCTCAGTTGATTCGACGGCTGCTGGGGCTTCTTCTGTCGTAAACCCAGTAACCTGTCCAGAACCTTGTCGGCGCGAAAGCAAAACGATGATGGCCACTGCGAGCAGAACAATCGCCCCAATGACACCGATTGTAACGAGCGGAAGGGCATCTGATGAATCGTCGGTCTGTACGACTGGCGAAATGTTGTCTGAACCTCCTGAAAGATTGACGGTGAGGTAATCTACAGATTCCATCCCAAGGTCTGAATCAATTACAGCAACTCGCAACTCCACCGTACCGTTCGCATCTGCAGGGTATTCGATGAATGTGAGGCATCGGTTGGTTGCTGTTGATTCATCAAAGCTGCATGAATGGCTAAGGTTTTCCAGCATTGTGCCGGCAACTGAAACATTTGCATCTGATGGTATGGCGCCATCGGGATCGTAGACCCACCACATCAATCCACCAGAACGTTCGTCCACAGCATTCAGCTCTTTGATGGTCACAGCGGGAGCATCCGGAACGGCTATGACCGTAATGTTGAGTTTGGCCACATGCGTGTTTTCTCCGTCGCTGACGTTGAGATAGATTGTATTCTCGAACCCATAGAAATCCATGGCCCCGCTCACGAGAATCTGTGAGGCTGCGCGAACAACATTCACATTCATCGATGAATCGCCAATGGTCCAAAACAAGACATCACCATCGAGATCCCAAGCCATCTCACTGAGATTGAGTGCTTTAGAATCGTCTTCATTGAGTTCAATGTCCCAATATGAGGCATTAATCGTCATGGCGTCATTCATCGGCTCGACATACACTGGCACGTCGAGTTCAACAGGGAGGTTGACGCCATCCCCAACCAACAGGTGAAGCACTGAGGCCCCGTTCATATTAAGCCGTGGCGTGATGGTTAATACCCCTTCGGAAATAGCAAAATCGATCGGACCATAGGGCCCCTGAGTCTGACCAGAGATGCTTGCCATCAAGACTTCCCCTTCTGGATCGTTTACGTAATCTGAAAGAACAACGGACGTCGAACCGCCATCTTCGACCATGTTCTGCATTGGCACTGTCGAGGTTACAACCACCGGGTCATCGACAGGTACAATTCGAATCATTGCTTCAATTTCGGCTTCGTCAACAACACCGTCACCGTCGGCGCGAAGGTGCAGTCTGAGATCCGCACCATCGACGTACTCGCCTGGAGCTGTGTGGAAGACAATCATCGTGGATCGATCTTCACTGATTGATGTGCTAAAGTTTCCAATCGCACCACCAGTGAGTTCTGCTTCGATAAACAACACATCTTGTCCATCCGGGTCGAAAGCAAAGACAGAGGCATCGATTTGGATGCTCCCCCGTTGCTCAACATCGATGAACGGGACGGGGGAAGTGATTGAGAGGGGGGCGTCAGTTCTGTTGAAGTCATGATGCAGGGTTGTTGGTGCACCTTCCACTCGGATTTCTAAGTGGAATTGGTGAGGCCCCGGCGCTACATCTGCCATTGGGAACAAGCACTCTGCCTTCCCGTTGCTGAGCAAGGTTCCAGCGAATGGCGTCATGCCAACGACAGCACACACAATCTCCACAGACCAACCAGACGGCAGTTGGTCATGCGCGGTGCCATCCCGAAGGGTCCAAGGAACACGCCAGTTCACGGTTTCAGAGGTATTGAAGGAAGTCCGATTTGCTGGGGCAAAGGTGTTGTTGCCAGTTAAGATAAACTCGCTGCCTGCTAGGTTTTCCTCAATATAGGCATTCGGATCACTCACCGTGTTCACATCGCTTGGCCTGTTCATTGCAGTTCTAAACGATGCGTGATCGCCCCTCAGGGTGAGGTCAAGGTACGGCACGATGTGATTGGCCGTGCGCTCAATTTGTTGCTCCTGAGTGATGGAAGCATCTTCATCTGCAAGCGATTCAAAGAATGAAGCCGATGCTTGAAACTGGTAATGATTGGCACCGAGAAGTTGCATTGCGTGCCATCCAAGATGATCAGTTCCATTCAACACAGAGGTCACATCATTGAATTCAGCAACACCATCGAGGGTTCCTGTAATGAAGAGCCCCGTTGATGGTTGTGCGAGATCGACGGTCCAACCCTCGGGAGCGAGTTCTACCCAGTGGTCGCCTTCATCCCATGAAGAAAAATCTGCACCTAATCCAAACACGGCCCGAGGCGGTTGGGCATTCGGCGTTGCATCCCGTTCATTCCAAAATGGCATGACTGCATAGGCAGCTGCAGCACCATGCCCGTGACCGCCGAGGCCCCAATGATCCAAATCAATCTGACCAAAGGATCCAGGGAGAGATTCAGTGGACTCGTTGAGAGCGACCATTAGTTCGTACCCAATTTGGACCGACGAAAGAATGTCATCGAAATCCGTTGCCTCGGAGACGCCTGCATGGACAACAACAATGTGGCCACGCTTTGCAAGAGCGGATGCTAAAAGCATGTACTGATCGATACCTTCACCATCATCACCGATGAACTGGACCCATGTAAAAGGACCATTCCCTGCCATGTTTTCACCCTCTCCATCTGCCATTGCCGGATAAATCACTTGCATCTGGGTTTGAGAGGGGCCTTCGCCCTGTTCAACGGCAACCCAGCCAACTGGAAAATCCACACCATCGTGCTTTGGAATGAATGGCAAGGCTTCGTCTGGATGGTCGGCTGTAACGCCCTGAAGGGGCACCATTAGGAACAGAATTGCAACGAAAAGGCAGCGAAATTGTGTTACGAACATCTGCTACCCCTAGAGTTTGCTTGCGCCGCCCAAATATGAGTCTTGTTCCGTCATGCATACGAATGAAGCAAGGCCTCTGCGTGAAGGAGTTGAGTGAGAAGCAGGTCAATTGAGGGCAAAATATGCGCGAGATGGGGCGCCCAAAGTGTGGCCCAGCACGACAAATGTTGTGCGACAAGCATCCATCGTCCGTTCAAGTGAGGCGTTTGCATGGCATCCAGCATACGCTCAACATCCCCTTCAAACGAGGTGTAAGCTGCATTGAGGAGAATGGGGGCTTGCGCAGCTGCGATCTCGGAATCAAAATTGACACCAAAGACGGCATCCTTAGCATGCCCGGCACATCGGACAAGCAATTCATCCGGGAGAGCCCTGCGTGATTCAGCAACATGAACTTGACCACCCGCTTCAAGCCATGCGGAGGCAACTGAGCGTGCAGCGCCCCCACCACCACACAGCGAAAGAACGGGATTGGAAGAAAAGGAAATTCCGAAGTGTTGTGCCAATGCAACGACACCGGCACCATCCAAACCAGCGCACCACCATCCTTGCCCATCCCATCGAAGGGCATTCACTGATTGGTAACTCATCGAATCGTCGATAGCCGATACTGCAGTGCTTGACAGTTGATGTTTGAGTGGCGAGGTTAAATTCACCCAGATTTCATTCCTAAGAAATCCCGTTGGCAACGGTAGTTTACTGTCCGTAGCAACTGTAGGTGTGGACATTGAGAGCGTTGCCTCACCCGTTGGTGCAAACCGATCATCTGCATCCTCAACCGCCATACCAGCTTCGATGGCTTTAGTGAGGAGACCAGTTGTGCGGAATTTACCAAATGGTGCATTTGTATACGCCCAATCTGGAGGAGAAGGAACAGAGCCAGCGTACCCCCAAGCAAGTGCGCCCTCGATTGTGGTAGCTGGGACAAGTTCGGTATTTTTTAATTTCAAATTGAATTCTTTTTGACCAAGTAAATCCAACAATCTCGCGTGCACCAGGCCGAGCAAGAGTGGTGACAATGAATGATTGATTGGGTCGCCCGCAACCGCATAACGAACCTCACCCATGGCCCGAACAGAGGCTTCAACCCCTTCAACCTCACCCTCAAATAACACACCAGTCGGGACAGATTTCAAAAAGGAGGCATCCTTAGGTTATTCCATGCAAGCGAACGTCGAAGGAGCAAAGTCAGGCGTAATTTCGTTGCTTACAGGTCTTCTCGGCGTATACTTTACCGCCGCAATGTGGATGGAACTGCAAGACTCCCTTGGAATTTTAATCGGTGCACCATTGGCGGTTGTTGTCACAACCACCATGCTCATAATCTTTCAATCGAAAAAACAGCAAAAAGAGATTCATCTCAATGGCAGTTATGATCTAAATGAGTCATTCCTTAATGACAACACAGACCCTCTTGGAGCCCAAAAGGGCCGCAACCCTGTGATGTTCATTGTCCTGCTTTACCTGTTTGTGGTCGTAATGAACGAGGCTGCAGGAACAGGATTGCTCTTCAGTTAAGGTGCAACAAATGGCCGGATTGATGGACGTCTTCCTCATGAAGGAACGCGTCAATGAAGGCACGAACCCAATTTTCATCATACTAGAAAAAGCCTCAATCCTAATTGCACTGCTGATTGTCCTTGTTCTTGCAATCGCCCTAAACCTACCGGACTGGGGCGTTGGGATCTTGGTTGGCATCTCACTTGGCCCAATTGTCTACGGGCATTACTATTTCATCTACATCCGACCGCTAAGAAGAAAGAACTTGGGAGAAGATTGAAGTTCTAAGCCAGTATCAACAAACCGGTGACACTATGAGTCTACTTACTAATTTCCTCGATTTGATTGGCTTGGGAGACATCGGCGGCATCGATATTCTGTTTGCAGCAATGGCTATTGTAGGTACATTTCTGTTCTTAATTTATTTTGCACTCATTTTGATTGGCGGCGTTGCAGATGGAGCACTTGGTGCGGTTGGCGTTGACATTGATCTCGAAATGGGAGCAGAAGGCGTTTTTAATATGCTTACGATTCAAGGACTGCTAAGTTTCTTGATGATGTTTGGTATTTTTGGTCTTGCGGTCAATATGGAAACAGAGATACCAACATTGGCGATTCTTGCGGGAACGGTTGCGGGAACAATCTCGATGTGGCTTATCGGAAAGGTGTTCCAAATGCTGAAGAGTCTCGAAGTTGACGCAACTGTTCAACACAATCAAGCAGTTGGCGCACAAGGACAGGTCTACATGACCATCCTCCCTGGCCAATCCGGTCAAGTTCAGGTCGAATTTCAAAGTGCGCTTCGAACCTGCTCTGCTGTACTGGAAGATGACACTGCAACTTTGGAAACTGGAAAATTTGTGGAAGTGATCCGAACCATCGGAGAAACATTAATTGTTCGAGAATTAAGTCTCCAAGAGTCTGCATCTGAGTGATTTTTACGCCTCCATCAATCCACTACACCCCCATTCGCGCACGCTTTTTAGTCGGGTGAAAGGTCATAAAGGACGGGACACTAGGCAGCACTATGGCAGAACTCTTCGTAATCGGAATTGGACTTTTCCTTTTCGTACTTCTTGGAACCATCTATGTTGCAACTCAGAGATACAAACTGGCACCATCTGACCAAATCCTTGTTGTCTATGGTAACGTGAAAGACAAGCAATCAGCCGAGTGTATCCACGGTGGTGGAAAAATCGTCTGGCCTTTGATTCAGCACTACGCATACCTATCATTGCGCCCTATGACGCTCAACATCCCACTCAAGCACGCTCTGTCAAAGCAAAACATCCGCATCAACGTTCCATCATCGTTCACCATCGGTATCTCAACTGAACCATCGATCATGCAGAACGCAGCAACACGATTGCTCGGCCTTCCACAAGGTGACATCGAGAAGCTTGCTGAAGACATCATCTTCGGTCAACTTCGATTGACCGTTGCTTCGCTCACTATCGAACAAGTCAACCAAGACCGTGACTCGTTCTTGCGAATCGTGTTTACCAACGTCGATACTGAATTGCACAAGCTTGGATTGTACCTCATCAACGTCAACGTTGTGGACATCACCGACGAGCGACAGTACATCGAGTCGATTGGTACCAAGGCTGCAGAGACCGCTGTCAACGAAGCACTGGTTGAGACCGCAATTGCTCGGTCGACTGGTGAACTCGGCCGTGCGAAAGCAGACCGAGAGCGTGAAGTCGGTGTTGCACAAAACTCCGCTGAGTCCGAAAAGGGTCAGAAGGAAGCAGAAGTCAACCGCCGTATTTTCGTTATGCAGCAAGAAGCAATGGGTAAGCAAGGTGAAAACGTTGCAGCCGCAGAGATTGCTGACTTTGAAGCAGATCTACTCGTCAAGCAAGCAGAAGCACGTAAGCGTGCTGAAGTCGCTCAACGTATCGCACAGAAGGAAATTGAATCCGCTCAATACGAACTTGAAGGCGAGCGATTGCGTGCTCTCGAAGTCGTTCGTGAAGAAGTCTCCAAGCAAACCGTCGAAATTGCTGCAGAAGCCGAGGCAGAACGCCAACGCCGTATCGCACAAGGTCAAGCCGACGCTACCCTCGCTCGCTACCAAGCAGAAGCGAAGGGTACCAAGGCCGTCCTCGAAGCAAAGGCTGCTGGTTACTCCCAACTCGTTGCAAGTGCAGGTGGCGACGCCCGTGCTGCTGCTACGCTCCTGATGGTCGAGAAGATGGAAGAATTGGTTGCACGTCAAACAGAAGCAATCTCCAACCTCAAGATCGATAAGATCACTGTTTGGGACTCTGGAAATGGAGCAAACGGCGAAGGTGGATCAACCTCCAACTTCATCTCCTCCCTCATGCAAAGCCTACCACCAGTTCACGATGTGGCGAAGATGGCTGGCGTTGAATTGCCAGAGTACCTTGGTCACATCAAGGACGAGTGAAGTCAAACGGCGCCCAATTACGGGTCTCCAAACTGCGTTCATTGCGCTGGTTTGAGCCGAGGGATTGAAAGCCAAAACGACACGGACGAAGGTCCATGGCAAGCGACTTAGAAATTGCTCGAGCAGCGACACTCGAACCGATTGAAACAATTGCATGGAAATTAGGGATCTCGAGTCACGAACTTCTCCCGATGGGAAGAGGCATGGCCAAGATTACCTGGGAAGCCCTGAGCGAGCGATTTTCACGACCTCAAGGCAGCCTTGTTCTCGTCACATCCGTCAACCCCACTCCGTTTGGTGAGGGGAAAACAGTGACAACCATCGGACTCACTCAAGCCCTGTGCGCCATTGGCCAATCTGCAACATGTGTGATTCGTGAACCATCAATGGGTCCAGTGTTTGGCATCAAAGGCGGTGCAGCAGGTGGCGGTCAGTCCCAAGTCCTCCCAATGGAAGAAATCAACCTCCATTTTACCGGGGATTTGCATGCCGTTACTTCGGCGCATAACCTCCTTTCAGCCCTCGTCGACAACCACATTAAGCATGGAAATGCAACAAAGCTAGATCCAACTCGCATCTTCTGGCCAAGAGTCATCGATATGAACGATCGTGCGTTGAGGGACGTCACCGTTGGTCTTGGTGGCCCCGCGAACGGAAACCCACGCCAAGATCGATTTGACATCACCGCAGCGAGCGAAGTGATGGCCATATTGGTCCTTGCCAAAGACTACGCTGATTTGCGAAGCCGTCTTGGCAACATCGTAGTTGGTCAATCGACAGAAGGGAACCCAGTCAAAGCAGAAGAAATCGAGGCCGCAGGCGCCATGGCACTGTTGCTCAGAAATGCATTCCTGCCAAACTTAGTTCAAACGCTCGAAGGAAATCCAGCCTTCATTCATGGAGGGCCATTTGCAAACATCGCTCATGGCAATTCAAGCATCATAGGTGATCGATTGGCGCTTGGTGCTGCAGATATTGTGGTTACCGAAGCAGGCTTTGGATCTGACATGGGGGCCGAGAAGTTCATGCATATCAAAGCGGCAAACTCAGGCAAAGCCCCGGATTGCGTGGTCATGAACGTCACCGTTCGTTCCATGAAGTTGCATGGTGGCGCATTTGGCAGCCGCGGAGGCTATCGCCCAAGTCGAGAAGAGTTGGACGCTGAGGACATTGAAGCTGTGAAGCGAGGGGCGCAAGGAAACCTTGACCGACACATCAGGAACATGGCAGGATTTGGCATGCCAGTCATCGTATCAATCAACAGGTTCACAGCAGACACCGATGGCGAACTCGACGCCTTGTCAGCGGCGGCACGAGCAAGCGGAGCACATGCTGTCACACTCACTGAAGTTCATGCCAATGGCGGCAAAGGTGGAGAACCATTGGCGAAAGCAGTTGTTTCAGCCATTCAAGACCATGTTGCAGCAGGCCGGCCATTCACGCCCCTCTTCCTCAAAGATGCCCCCGTTATGGAGAAGGTTAACGGAATTGCAAAGCGGATCTACAAGGCGGAAGGCGTCGATGTCGAAGCCAAAGCAAAGAAACAACTTGCGGCGATTGAATCCTGGGGCTATGGCCACCTGCCCGTGTGCATGGCAAAGACACAATACTCATTTTCACATGATGCAGGCCAACTTGGGGCTCCAGTCGGATTCACAATCCCTGTCAGAGAATTCCGCCTAAATGCCGGAGCAGGTTTTATTGTGGCCGTGCTTGGGAACATGATGACCATGCCGGGTTTGCCTAAGCGACCAGCTGCAGCAGATATGGACATGGATGAGAACGGCCAATTAACTGGCGTATTTGGGTGAACAAAATGAAAATTTTGAAACGCGAACCCACACTTTGGCGTTTGCGTGTCGAATCCGACGATGACCTCTGGACGCTCTCCCACCTTGCTCGCCCTGGCCTTCAACTGGGAATGCTTGGCGAGCGGCGCGATCAAACCACTTCTGGTGAAGAAGGAGGCCGGGCTAAGGTTGCGGAGCGAAAGAAAATGTGGATTCGCCTCAACATAGAAACGACAGAGTACCAACCGTTTAGTGAATTGCTTCGAGTTCATGGCATCATTGATGAAGCTAAATTCGATGTGGGAATGCACCACACCCATGTGATTGAAGTCCGAAACGACGTCGAAATCACGGCCACCACAGCCTTCACCACGGCAGATTACGATCTTTTACGCGAATCTGAAAAGGCTGCTCAACAGGTAAGTGTCGCTCTGGCAATGGTTGAAACCGATGAAATTGTATTGTTCTACATCACACCAAGAGGGCTCAAGGAAGGCGCAACTTGGACAATGCGTGGCGGTGGGAAACGTGGCGACATCAAGCAATCCTCTGGAATCACTGCGACCTTTCGCTCGAACGTCATCAAGGCGGTCAAAGCCACACTGGATGAAACAACCCCGCTTCTTCTCTGTGGGCCTGGTCACGCAAGGGATACACTACTGAAGGAGTTCCAATCATCAGGCGAAGTTCGATTCATGAAGTCAATTGCGACTTCAATGGCTGGAAGGGCCGGTGCGAATGAATTGCTTCGTGAAGGCCTTGCCGGCGATTTGCTCAGCGAATACGCCATCACAAAAGAAACGACACTGCTGGATGAGGCTTGGAAGCGGCTGTCAACGAATGGCGCCGTCGCCTATGGACCAAAGGACCTCATGAGGGCCATGGAGGAAGGTGCAATTGAGACATTTTTGATCACGGCAGAACTGCTCCGAAGTACTGAAGCCTCCATTGGCGGCATGCAATGGTCCACATGGGTCAGCGGATTGCCCGACATTGGGGCCGACCTAATTCAGTGCTCATCTGACCACGATGCTGGGCAGCAGTTGATTGGAATGGGTGGAGCAATCGCACTTTTGCGCTACGCAATGTGAGGAGAGATAATGAGAATCGTGACCCTCGAGGAATTGGGAGAAAACCCACGACAAACAATGGCTGGCGCACGTTGGTTGGTATTGAAAGGTTCACAAGTCGCTCAATCCACTGCATTGCTAATGTTCACCGAACTTGACGACATCCTTGTGGCTGTCGACCACCGAGGCGCTGCGCCTCAACCAGGGTTGTGGCAGCGAGCCGTGCACTGCATCATGATTGATGGAACAGCAGAGGATGCAGAAGCATTTCGACGAACCTCCGGCATCACCAAGGTGATCGCCCAGTCAGATGAAGCGATTGAAACTCACCTATGGTAAATGGGTCTGGAGGGATTTGAACCCTCGATCAACGCCGTGTAAGGGCGGTGTCATAACCACTAGACCACAGACCCAGCCCGTCGTAGAAGCCCCGGTTCTTGAAGCCATTGCAGGAGGGTTAACCTCAAAGGCGATGAGCCACGCCCCTGAAATGAATGGATGAAGATGTCCAAGCAGCCGCTGCTCGGCTGGTGCGGCGCCTCAAAGAGGGTGGCCATACCATCACAGTTGCAGAATCTTGCACTGGAGGATTGCTCGCAAGCGCTTTCACCGACATTGCAGGTGCCTCCCAATGGTTCAACCAATCGTGGGTGACCTATTCGAATGAAGCAAAAGTGACCGAACTCGGCGTCAGCCCCGATCTTTTGGAGAAGAAAGGGGCGGTTTCAGCTGGAGTTGCCATGGCGATGGCTCAAGGTGCTGTTAAGCGAGCAAAAGCAAGCATTGCCATTTCAATCACGGGCATCGCAGGGCCATCCAACGATGGAACAAACAAAAAGGTCGGCATGGTGTATGTTGGTATTGCCTCGTCGACGAACTGGGCGAACGCCGAATCAACACAAATTGGTGGAAACAGAGCTGAAAACAAAATCGCCTTCGTTCATTTTGCCCTCCTCACAGCCATTCGTTGTTGGGACGACGCAATGGCCCTCGCTGAAGAGAACAAACGAGCCGAACATGAAGCCTTGATTGCCAAGGCCAAAGCAGAGGCACTCTTTGAAATCGAACGTGCACAGCGAGATGCAGCCGCTCGTGAAGCTACGCCTTGGAAAGACGATGAGTGGGATGGCAGAGAGGGTCAACCTGCTGAAGACGATGACATCGATTCAGATCTCGAGTGGTAATTCACTTTCGCCTTTCATACCTCACCCACCGGTGTGCTTTTGGAGGGGCTACGCCACGTTGCGCCCATGGGTAGCCCGTGGGAAGAGATTCTCCCTGTTCTTCGGAAGAGGGGGATTGTTCCAACGGCATCAGTTCGCCAAGATTTGATGGAATTGGAAGACCTTCAGTCTGTCCTTGATTGTGCTGAGGCTGTTGGATTTGAGCGAGGCTTCCTCACTGCAGAAATCCTCGAAGACATGATGGCAGTTTGGCGTGGTAAACAACGAATGATGGCTGCCTCCTCCACCAAATCGGCAGTCGCTTCTGCACCTTCTGCAGCACCAGCCCCAGTGCAATTGGTAACGGACCTTGGCCGAACCATTGCTCCCGTTCACGAGCCAGAACCACTTGACATTCAATTCCGCAACAACCTACCAGACTGGAAGGAGTCTGATTTTAGCGAGCAGGCGAGCGATGCATCGAGTGACATCTTGGTCCACTTTGACATCACGGGAAACAGCACAACAGAAGGGAAAATGTCGGACATCACATCGTGCTTCAGCGATCGTTTACAGAGCATTCGAAAGATGATCATCCAAAATTCAAGACTGCCAAGGACCCCAACTGAAATTGCGCGTCTGCATGCTGAAAGCAGTCGATACCAAGGCTATGAGAACAAAGCCGTTGCCATTGGTCTTGTCAATGAACCAAGGTACACCAAGAATGGGCATTTAATTTGGAACTTAGAGGATGAAACAGGTGAACTGACGTGTTTGCTCACGAAGCGAAAGGGCGATGACCGTGATCGAGCCCACGAACAAATTCTGGAAGCAGGATTGATGCCCGATGATGTGCTTGGAGTATCGGGGACATTCAGTCAAACAGGTGACATGTTCTACGTCGACGATTTGCACTTCCCCATGAAAGACCGGCATGTCAAGGCGAGTGCAGAGCATGGCGTCAGTGTGGCCTTCCTTTCAGATATCCACGTTGGATCGAAGACCTTCCTGGAAGCACAATGGCACAAGATGGTTCGATGGTTCCACACTGACCCTCTTGCTAAGACCATCAAGTACCTCATCCTGTCTGGGGATTGCGTCGATGGTGTAGGAATCTATCCCGGACAAGACAGCGAATTATCCATTCCCGATTTGTTTGGACAGTACCAAGAATTCGCACGCTTGTTGGAATTGCTACCCGAATGGGTCGAGTGCGTCATGCTCCCTGGAAATCACGACGCTGTGCGGCCCGCAGAACCCCAACCTACGTTCGAAAAAGACATTCAACAAGATTTCAACACCACCACCTTCGTTGGAAACCCTTGTGACTTCTCGCTGCATGGCGTTCGCTTGTTATCCTACCATGGAAAGTCGATTGACGATTTCGTAGCAGGGCTTCGAACCGTGACGTATGCCGACCCAGTGGAAGCTATGCGACAAATGCTCCGCAGGCGGCACTTAGCCCCCCAATGGGGTGGAAAAACGCCATTGTCTCCCGAACCAGAGGATGGGCTTGTAATCCGTGAAGTACCTGATATCTTCGTAACCGGGCACGTGCATGGGCATGCATGTATTGACTACAAGGGTACAACGTTGATTTGTTCCAGCACATGGCAAGATCAGACTTCCTACCAACGGATGCTTGGTTTCCAACCGAAACCGTGCATGCTGACAATTGTCAATCTCAAGAGTCACGCAACAACGGCCATACCATTTGCGTGATGTTCAAACGCCAAGATATGGCGCAACATCGAGCAGGTTTTTCCCCATGACAACCGGGACGCCCGCTTTCTCAAAGGAAGTAATTGATGAGTCCCGTGTCGGATTAAACCCTATGAAATGACCTCCCTCGATGAGCATTGACAAGTCCATCTCGGAATCACCGAGACTGACACAACCTTCTGCCTCCAGGTTATTCATTTTCAGCAAGCGTTCGATAATTTCGCCTTTACCTGTTGCATGGAGCCGACACACGCCCTCATCACTCAGGGTGTCATCTTCATTGAATACAAATCCATTCGCAATCCAATCATCGACCTTTAGCATCGCAGCGATGGAGGCGACAAACAGGTCAACGCCGGCGCTCACAATGGCGACGAATATGCCTTTGTCTTGCAGTCGTTGCACGAGTTCTCTTGCACCCGACATGAGTTGCACACCGGCATAAGCACGAAACAAATCATCCCTGTGAATTGGGTCCTCGATTGATTTCCATTTCTTAATATCAAGACGCATGAATTCAGTGTCTGTAATCTCGCCTCGAATGAATCGTTGCAGGTTCTCTGAGTTATCCGTGCCGAAGTGATCGTGCAAGGTGCGCCAAGAACTGACAGCATCGACGAGTACACCATCGCAATCAAACACCACACATGTCACATCAGTGAGCGGGCTTGGTGCCGTTGGATGGGTGTCCATGGCTTTGGCAGGCCTGTCTGCTTTGAAAGGCTTCGCAACCAACTTCGAGGAAAAGAAATCACAGATGTGAAAAAAAGAGGGGGGGCCGAAGGCAGGGGGCCCCTTTCGGAAACCCCCTGCGTTCGGGCAGGCTTTCCACCGCTCGGGTGGATCATCCCATCACAGGGATGTTGGGAGGCAGAAGGGAAAGGGGCCGAAGCCCCTTTCCCTAATGCGTCCGATTGTCTTCACGTCGGTCTTGAACCTCAAGCCTTGGTGTCGTATGACAAATCGTTCCAGGTCTTGAGCAAAGCGCCCTTGCCTACGTTAGGTGCGTAGGTCAGCTGGATTGTCACGTCTTCCAAAGGTGTGCCGTCTGGGGCGTGGGTTCGCACAAAGATGGTGTCGCCAGTGTTGAAGGTCGAAACAGAATCTGTTCCTTCCTTATTCACTTGGTCAACAAAGGTGACAAACTCGTCACTGTTGTCCGGGTTGAACCCGTATACACCGTTTGTGTCTGCCATGTTGGCATCATGCGTTGCCGTGTTTCCATCAGCATCTGTGTAGATGATTCGGAGCACGACAGCTTGTGTTGCCAAGTCTGTTTCAGACGCTTGCACTGTAATTCGCCAGTGGCCGGTCTCAGCATCGAAGCCGTCGATGTCTTCGATATCGAAGGTGATCCGAGGAACACCCTTGGTATCGACATCAGCGAGGCTGCTTGCCCAAACGTAGATCACACCAGAGAGCACGACGGTGATAGCGACCATCAAGATGGTAGCAATCACTGGGCTCACTGCAGCGTCGTCATCGACCATGGTCTCGGCGACTTCTTCTTCATCGTCAGCACGGCGGCTGGAGAAGGCGAGGGCGCTCACGAAGAGACCAGTTAGGCTGACCACAACGATGCTTGGTGCAAACGATGGGACCGAGGAGGCACCGATGGTACGAACAACGCTTGGGAGCGATTGGCTCGTAGCCTCGAAGGTGCCCGGTGGCTGGTTGGCATGGTTACAGATCGAGCCGACTTCAAGGGACGTCATTCGGTTGTTACACCAGTTGCTGTCCTCAAGGAGTGGTCGACGCTCGGAGGTCTGAGTAGCGTTGCTACCGTACTGTCCAGGCTTGGACCAGTCAGCGCCCTGGATGCCGTTGTTGTTGGCACGGTGGGATGCTGGGTCGTCGGTCTGGAAGCGGTCCGAGACTGCTGCAGTCAAGTCACATGGGTCATTCAAGCAGGTCAGAACATCCATTTCAACCCACACGTTGGTGGTATCCTTGGTGATGTAGACCATTTCATCGAAGTTCACAGTTGTTCCATAGGATGGAACAGTGTAGTATCGAGTTGGCTCGTCTTCTGTGTGGCCGTCCGAGTGGAAGGTCACAGCTAGCATGTGATCGTAGGTGAACGGTCCTTCGTCGCCACCAGCGCCGACCTTGACAGTAACTGGCACATAGGTACCAGTCATGATGTTGGTCACGCCGTTGAAGTCGAAGCCTGAGACGCTGTCTAGGTAGTAGTCAGCGACTTGCTCACGAACGTTTTCGACACGGACACCAATTTCGATGTCGTCTTGGCCCTGTGTGTACGGTGCGAGTTGCTCGTCGAATGCGGTGTTCAGCACTGTCGTGTCGTAGTTAGGCACGTAACTTGGGGCGTCAGCAGTGTCCTCGAGAACCAAGCGGATCTTACAGAACTCGGACCCAGATGGACCGATTTGGTGGATACCGTTGTCGTTGAGGTAATCGATTTCCCAATCCTTAGCGTTGGTCGTTGCATCAGGGATCAGTGTGAACACGAGTTGGTCACCAACGATGGTTGTGGTGAAGTAGTTCGTGTATGTGCACTGAACGGTTGGTTCAACAGTCCATGTGAGGTCAGAGAGGTTGTGGTCAACATCGGACATCACTGCGCTTAGGTCGTAGGTCAAGTTCTCAGCGGACGTATCGTCTTCCATCAAACTGATTTGCCAAGGCGCTACAGGGATGGAGCCGTTTGCTGCTTCCATGACCGTACCGTTTTGTCGGTCCCATGCTGGGATCACTGGTGCGTCGTTCACTGGTGCAACGGAGAAGTCGACTTCGTAAGGCGTCGCTTCACTGTTTTCCACAGCGTCGTCAGACAAGGTAAGTGTCACCGTACAGGTACCACCGAGTTCGTTGTTGGTGTTCTCGGTAATGACCAGTTCGTTGAGTGCGTTGACTTCAACGCTGAATGCAATACAGTCAGTCACACTTGCGTCCCAGTCGTAGACTTGGCGGTCAGGCGATTGCTCGTTGGCCATGTCTCGAATGTAGGACTTGCTTGCGTTCGACACGTTTCCGAGGAACTTGCTGTGAATGCCGAAGCCTTCAGTGAGGATGTTCTCGAAATCACCGTCAGCAGAGAAGATTGGCATGCAGTCAAGGTCTTCCACGTTGCAGATCACAGGTGCGTCGTTGACGTTTAGAACCTCGAACGTGATGTTCTTGGTGTCAGACAATCCGTTGCTGTCGACAACACTGAACTCGTATTCCATGGTACCAAATTGGTCATCCAATGGTGTGATGGTCACTGCGTGTCCGTTCTGGGCCCAGTCGACAAGAACGTTGTCGTAAGCGACAAGGTTTCCAGCGCTGGAGGACCAGGTGAGGTCTGCTTCAAGATCTTGCACGTCATCAGCCATGTTTGTGAGGCTGAAGGTGTAAGCACCAGAATCTTCGTCAACGGTCACGTCAGCCAACGAGGTCTGAATTTCTGGGCAGGCACGGGCCATGTCCATGTTCAGGTTCACGTTGGTAGCGAGGGAGACATCTTCGGTGGTTGCCCAGTCGTATTCACAGTCTGCTTCGGTCTTGATCATCACATCGTAGTTCTTTGCCGCACTTGGTGTGTTGCTGCCCTTGTAGGAGCGGTACACAAGCACTTCGTCAGCAATAGCACCGGTCAACAAGTCGTCGTGCGTGAGCTCAACGGTCATGTATTCAGTGAAGGATTGCAAGGTGTTTGCACTGTCGATGGTTTGAGTCGGGTGAACCGTGCTCACATCTGCAGTGGTCTCGCCCTGGACGATTGCCACGATGTCAACTTGCTCAGGAGTTCCACCAATTCGTGAGAATGGGATGGAGATCTCTGTCAACGTTCCGGAGGAGGCGATGTCAACAGTTGCCAAGCTGAGGGAAGTTGGTCCCCAGCCGAGGAAACCGTAACTGTACAAGTCGAAAGAAGACTCACTGTCAGCCCAAAGCACGTAGTTTGCTTGGAACGGCAGTGTGTGTTCTCCACCGAGGTTGTATCCTGTGCTGCTTCCTGCACCATCAACGCTGAGGTAGATGAGCAAGTCGCTGGTTGAGAGGTCTTCTCCAGTGAGACCGATGTAGAGGTCGTCACCTTCGATGTAGGTCACCATCATGTCGTTGGTTCCATCACCGCTCATCATACCTGGCATAGCGTATCCAGATGGGTTGAGGGCGTTTCCACCGTTCCAATCTGCATCCGATCCGTCAACATTCATGACTTCTGGTTGGAAGCTCGTCGACACGTAGGAAGCACGGGTTCCGTCAGTTGACTGAATGAGCATGCTGACTTCCTTCGTTGGCGTTGTTGTCAAGTGAGTCGAGGTCATCGAGAACAAGTTTGCTTCGTCAATGGTTGCAGACGAATCGACAATCAACTTCGAGGCATCGATTGTGTTACCAATCGAGGTCACGTAGGCATTTGTGCCAGCGTTGATTTGGTTGTCAGCATCTGCCCAGGACATGTTTTCAACAGTTCCTTGAGATTCCACGACTTCGAGAGCAGTGGTTGCATCAACCGTACCACCGTCCCAGCGGAACGGAGAGTTTTCGACGTACATTCCAACAAGACCAGAGGCATCCATTGGGTAGACCCAAACATCATCGCTGTCGACGACATACAGACCGGTACCAGTTGCGCCACCGTCAACAGTTGCGGTGATTGCGGTCACAGTTGCGTCATCGACGTAGACACCATAAGAGTCTCCAGCGAGGTCAGCAGATCCTGTGAGCATCAATTCTCCGCTCGTCTTAATGACACCAGTATCGTATCCGCTGATGGCTGTACCTGACAATGTCAGGATGTCACCATTTGCGTTGTCAGCATCAATTCCGTAGGTCGAAGATGTTCCGTCACCCTGGAGGGTTGAGTCAATATCCGTGACATCACAGTCGCTGATGATCATAGCGCCATCAGAGAGGGTCACTGTGTTTCGAGCACTGTTGATTGTTACACCAGCACAGTCTTCCAATAGGAGACCGACTGCGTTTGGTGAAACACGACCAGCAGACAACTCAATGGTGTTGTCAGCAACTGTTGGACCGGAGTATCCGCCTGCAGTACCGCCTTCGACCATGAAGACATCTGTACCACCGTCACCATACGAGTCTCGTAGGGTCAGCGTGTAGTTTCCTGCATCAGTGTAGGTCGCCAATGGCTCGTAAGCAGTGTTGCTTGCGAACGTGTTGGTTGGCCAAGCATCTTGTGTGCCGTCTGGCTTGTCGATGGTTATGCTTGCTTCGTAACCCCAAGAGTCCGTCTGGATGTTCACAGCCATGGTCTTGCCAGCAGCAAGGTTCACGGTGCATGTCGTCGGACCGGTGTTGTAGGAGTTTGCACGGATCGTACATAGGGAACTGGTTGGCGCTGGTGGGCTCGTCATGGAATCCATCACGATACCGCCGTCTGCGTCAATCAAGGTGTTGTTGTCCACATCTCCGTATCCACCGTTGATATCGATACCTGCGTGAGCAGCATCACCGTTACCGTTGATGGTGTTTCCAGTGAGGGTGAAGTCTTGAGCACCGTTCATGTAAATTCCATTCGCCAAGGTGTTGATGGTGTTGTCAGAAATGACAGCTCCTTCGTGACCACCTGGGTAGAATGCAATTGCACCGTTGCTGGTATCACCGCTGTTGAAGGTGTTACCAGTGACGATTGCAGAGTCTGCGTCACCACTTGTGTAGAACCAAACATCTGCGATTTCGCCACCATCGTTGAACGTGTTGTCTGCGATGGTGATGTTATCTGCTCCAAGCACACCGTTGTGGTAGCTGTAGTAGGTTGCACGCTCGAGCATGACACCAACACCACAGTTGTTGAAGGTGTTACCAGAGATGATGCCACCGTCGCCACCAGAAACCTGCATGCAGATGTCAGTGACTTCGATTGCATTGTTCAATGAGGTGTAACCCTTGTAGTGTGTAATGGTCGAGTTTGTGATCGCCAGGTTCTCAACTTCCCAATTGTAGTTATTGTTCCAGTTGTAACCATTTGAAACATCAATCGTTGCAATGTTCGAGAAGACCGAATTGTTAGCAACGAGGTTTGCGTAGTTGTAGAAGTAGTCACCAAGTTGGATACCGTAGGCATCGTTTGTGTCTTCATCAACTGCAACGCCGTAGATACCACCGTCATTCATGTAGAATCCTGAACCACCGGGTGACTTACTGTACCAGCGTTGGTTTCCGTAGAAGTCATAGACACCAGTTGAAAGCAAGGTTGAGCCGTTGAAGTTGTAGTCCGTTCCACCGTTGAGGTAGAGGTATGGGACGTCAACCATGACGACTTGGTTGCTCAAACTGGAACTGATACCACCGTAGTAGCCGTATTCAGTCACTGTGCCACCGTCACCATCGCTGAGGGTTCGTGAACCCGAGGTCGAGAACGATCCATCACATGGGGCGACAGTTTGGTATGCAGTGCTTGAACTGTACCAGCAAACACGGTGTGAAATCTTCTGAGTCAATGCAATTGATTCAGTGTTTCCAGCTACATCTGTCAATGACACACCAACATCCGCATATCGGAAGTCAGCAATGTTGTTAGTTGAAGAGGTGTAATCATACTCGACTTCAGCAACGGTCAAAGCAGTGTATCCTGCAAGGGATGGCACGTCTTTTCCGCTGCTGTCAACGGTTGCTGTAACGAACTTGATGTCGTTTGCAACACCGTTTACATCGGTTGCTGCTGCGCCAGCTGCACCACCGTCTCCGTCAAGGAGAGTGACCGTTGCACCAGCAACGGCATTCGTATCTGCAGTAATGGTGATGTCAACAGTTCGCATTCGAGTGAACATTCCACTTCCAGTGACATCGACGGAATCCACATCAATGGTTCCTTCAACAAAGTCAACTTGAGAACTACCAGTGATCACAACATCTTCGACGTTGTTCATGGTCATGTCCGTCAGGGTAATTTCCGCAGAACCTGCAGATTCAATTCCAACCGCATTGGACGAAATTGTCATTCCTGTCATCGACACTGGGTTATCAGTGTTGGTTCCGTACTTGAACGCAGCACCGCCGCTGTTCGTTACGCTTCCAGTCAATTCACCAGAGAGGTCCTTAGCATAGAATACACCAGCAGAGGTTTGGCTGTCCAAATCAAGGTTCTTGAGGTCAACAGATCCAGATGCAGAGTTACTGACGAGGACACCATAGGTACCACCGTCAACTTCCAATCCATCAACGATTGCTGCTGCTTGTCCTGTAATTTCGAGACCAGCATCAGTCGGTGAGGTAACTGCGATGTTTTCGAAGTTACCAGCTGCGTATGCGCCACCGATTTCAATACCAGTGTCTGCACCGGTGATCGAGCCATCCTTGAAGAGTGGGGTACCGGATTCACGGACATAGTCGCCGAGGTCTGCTGCATTGTTTCCTGCACGAGCGACGAACTCCAAGCGGTCTTGGAAGTTGTCAGCACGGTTGTGCAAGACGTCAATGTACATCGAGACCTTGGAGATGTTAGAAGCCGAGATATCAACAGTAGGCATGGTCAAACGAGCACCTTGGCCTGGACTCATGTAGTATGAGTAGGCGTAATCAAGACAGACGTTGTACGAGGATGGGTATCCGCCACCATAGCCTTCAGGAGGCGTGAATGGTCCGTTGGTTCCACCGTGGTATGAGGTGTAGTAGTAACCCCAGTAGTGGTATGGGTAGTAAGCGTATGAACCAGTTGGGCTAACGCCTTCGATGTTCTCCCAGCCGAAACCGAACTGATCTGGTGCTTCGTAGTATGCAGGATACGATGGAGTTGATCCAGGGCCACCAGGCCAATATCGCCACATGTAGTAGAAGTAACCCTCAAAGCTCGATGGGTAGTTTGGTCCGTAGGAATAACCGTAGTAATCACAGGACCAACTTGGCACACCACCGGTTGCACCAGCAGCGTAGGTAGCGGTTGAACCGACACCCGACGCTGGGTCAGCAGCACTGTATGGGTAGTAACCAAGGTCAGAGGATTGGGTAATGTTCCAAGCGTTTCCGTTGGTGTCTTCCAATTCAATGTTGTATCGGTCAGTGATCATGTAGTACTTGCTGGTTGCATAGTTGTAGGTTGGGTGAGCGTTACCGCCGCCGTAGATACTGTTGTATCCAACCTGCAGGAAATCGTTACCAAGGTAGGTCGACAAGTCAATCTTGTAGGTCTTCCATCCAGTGTTTTCACCGCTGAGCAAAGTACTGCGGTAAACAGTAGGAAGAGACATACCACCGTAGACATCGACACCAACAGTGTTGTCAGTCGAGGTGAATCCATCAACTTGAGGAGCACCGTTGTAGGCTTGGATACCAACTGCAGCGTTCTTCACAATCACGTTCTCGATGCTGCCGCCGGATGCTTCGACCCAGAGAGCAGTACCAGTTTGACCGGTATTGATGATGCTTGAATCAGCGATGTCCACAGTTCCACCGTCCACCTTGACCGTAGCCATGGTGGAACTTGGTGCGGATGAACCGTAAATGGTTGCACTGTCGCTCATCACAAGCGTAGCGCCGGACCCGATCACGAGTGCGGCGTCTGTGGTTGTGTCTTGAGCAACATCACGGAGGCTACCACCATCGAGGATGAGGGTACCATCTTGGATGTCCATGTGCAAACCATAGGTACTGGAAACAGCCTTGATTGTACCAACTGCGAGCGTATCAGGTGATACGGAAGCAGTGAGTGAGCCACCGTCGCTGATCGTAAGAACTGGCGAATTGGTTGCTGTGCTCTTGACCTTTAGGACAGATCCCAAAAGGATAATGTTACATCCATCAAGTTCGAGGTCCGCAGCCAAAGTCATTGGTGTGCTGTCGAAAACATAAGCATTCAGTCCTGCGTTGTATGTTGTTGCAAGCGTTGTGTTTCCAGCAATCCATGCACAGTTCATTCCTGCTTGGTCGAATTCCACAGGAGCAGGTTCGAGCAAGAGGTCAATCGTGTCACCAACGGTGTATGTACCGTCAGTAGGGTACCATGTATCGGTGTACAAGGTTTCGTTTTGACCTGCTGCACCGAAGGCTCGCAAGTTGTGATCGTCGTAGTTGTTTCCAGATTCATCAGAAGTGACGACCCAAACATTGGCCATTCCGCTTCCATCTGTGATATGGGATCCAACTTCGAAGAGTTCGGTACCCGACGAGTCGACAAGTGTTGCACTGACATAGTGGCCTGATTTGTAGACCGCAGTAAGTGCACCGTTCACCACAGCGTTTCGATAGGTGTAAGCTGTTGCGATTCCACCGTACCAGATTTCAGAAGAGGACGAGGTCGTAACCATGCCATCTGTTCCATCGTAAGCAGTCGTTGAACCGTCAATGAGAACTTCGATCAAAACCACATCAGAGTTGGTATCAGCGTATGCATAGTCTGCAAGGCCCGTACCGGAGGTCGTGACATCAGTTTCACCGATGGTAACATCGGAGTATCGTGCGTAAACCATTGGATCAACGGTGTTGCTGTGAGTGAACTCAGACTCGTAGATGGTCACTGAGTTTGCAGCAACAGAACATCCGTTGGAACTGAGTCCATCCATATCTCCACCGGTGATTGCAATGTTCCAACCGCAACCACTCACGGTCACTGCATCCGCATCCACCAGGTTCATTGGAACGAGGTCTGATGTGATAGCGTTTCCAGTCATTGTGAATGCTCCCATGGAGACATCATCAAAGGTACCAGGTTGGGTACGAGTCATTGAAAGGTCGCCCATGGTCACATCGTCAAAGACTGCGTGATCGCCAGCAGGTCCGCTACCTGTGCTCACAGTGCCACCAGGTGTGATGGTTACTGGAGAGGTACCGAAGTCAACAGTGGTCATGACAATGGAATCCATTGCTTCAATGGAAACTGTTGCGTAATCGTCTGCAATGAAGTTGTTCAACATCACGTCGCTTCCACTTCCTGCAGCGGAACCAAAGGCGGTTCCAGTTTGGGAGGTGGTTGCGGTTGCAGTCACGTTGGTCACTGTCACGGTTGCAAAGTCAACATCGATGAGGTTGACGTATGCATTGTTGATTGTGGTGTTCTCGAGGAACAAGGACCCACCAGTTGACCCGTCGACGTTGACGATTGCACCGTCTCCGGCATTTCCGTCTTGGTTACAGTTCTTCATTGAACCCTCTGTGAGGATTGCGACTGTGTCTTCAGCGAAGTCGAAGCAAGATGCATCTGTTCCGTCAACATTGAAGTTGCTCATTGCAACAACAGTGCCTTGTCCGCTACCGTGGGAGAACGCCGAGCCAACATCTGTGAAGGTCACATGGTCCATTGTGAAGTTACCCACATTGGAGTTGGTGCTTGGCGAAGATCCGTGGCGAGAACCAGCAGAGATTGCAGCGTCAGAGGTGTTCTTGAAGTCAACGTAGTTGAAGACGTGACGGTCATCGGTGCCTGTTGAACAAGCAGCGGTGAATGCCATACCCTTCCACTCAGCTCCGTTTGCACCCTCGAAGAGGATGTGATCGGTGTTGTTTCCGTTGAGCGTCATTTGATCGCAAGTGCCGTCAAACGAGATACCCTTGCCATCTGCAATCTGAACAGTTACGCCAGGTTGGATGGTCAAATCAGCCGAAATGGTGAGGTAGTCGCCGCTTGGGTTGATTCGGATTGGGCTGTCGGTTGCGTCCCATGTGGTGTCTTGAGTAATGTCAGAGGTGACATCTGTACCCTTGCCTTCGAACGGCATGGTTCGGTAGTAAACACCGCAATCGTAGTTGCTGTTCTGGTAGCAGTAGTATGTTCCGTAGTACGACCAGTATGGTGCGATTGTACCTGCTCGAGCAAAGCTGCTGGAAGAGTATGGCAACTGTGGCATGTTTCCATACCAAGTGGTCATACTTCGAACCAGTGCAGTGGATCCAGAACTCAAGAAGTGCATGTTTCCGTGTCGTCCGAGGTTGATACGGTCATTGCTGTCCGTGTAGTTGTAGTCGGTACCAAAGTAGGTAAAGTTGAATCCATCCGGCATTGGGATGTTATCAGCACACTTGTTGGCCCATGTGTTCCAGTAGTAACTGGAAGCACAGTAGTAACCGGATGGTGTACCAGATGAGGAACCCATGACATCAGATGCATCAGCGTTCACCAATCCAGTGAGTCCACGGTCGAACGACTCGTAGCTGCTACCGGTCGCCGATGTGGAGATTCGGTAGTTCGCAGTGTGAGGGTTCGTTCCAGTGATGTACTGAGTGCTGGTTCGGTGTCGGATGGTTTGACCCATTGTTCGGGTTTGATCCATAAATCCGACCGTTGCTGCATCGTACGAGTTGGTACAAGCGTCGTCGTACTTGAACTCGATTTCATTGGTCACGTCATAGAAGACAGCCTGGTAGGTACAGGTGTCAGTCGTAGAGTAGCCCATGTCTCGCCATTCGACGATGAACATCTTGTTCGGGTCTCCAACTGAGAATGTTTCAGTCGAAGTGGTCTTCATGTTGATTCCAGATGCGACAGTTGAGACGTCCTGGGCCTTCATGTAGTATTCCACAGTGTCGCCGCGCTCAAGGTCTTCAATATCTGCAGACCAATCGCAAGCGCCGAGAGCACATTCAGCACGGGTGCTGCCAGACTCTTGGGTCATGACAACAGCAGTCCAGGTGCCAGCAGTTCCGCCATCAGGCGTCACTCGGTAGTACATTGTAGGTCCAACGCCAGCAGAGGTGCTCACGTTGAGTCCAGTTGGTGGGTCTCCACCGTCGGCGAGGGTAACAGTGACCGTTCGATCCTTGCTGTGGGAATCAGCAAGAGGTGAATGGGTGAATTCAGGCTTGAACGTGTCAGGTGTTGGCGCAACATTGCCGAACTTGTAGGTGACGTCACCGGTGGACGCGATTCTTCCGTAGTATCCCATACCGAGAGCGAATCCGCTCCACTTGTAGTTCGTAACAGAGTTGTAAGCACCTGCATAGTAGTAAGCAGGTGAACAGTCATTGTATGAACTGTATGGACTTCGCCAGAAGTAGGTGAAACCGTTGCTGGTCACACACAATCGGTTTGCGTTTGTTCCAGCACCGCCAGTGGCGTTACCGAAAGCGAACTTTCCGAAGTGGCCACCGTAATCGGAGCCAAGTGTGATCTTGTAAGCGTTGGTGTAACCATAGGAACGGCTGCTGTCAGCGGAGGATCCGCCAGACAGTGGTTCATCGATTCCAGTTGCCGTTCCGATTCCGACCATTGCAAAGGCGTTCGAGCCGCTGTCGTAGAGGAACATGAGGTTCATGCCCGGTCCGTTCGCAGCAGAAATGGTGAGGTAGCCACCATCGTCCTTGTGCAGTTGATCAATGTTCGATCGTGTGCCGCCGATTCCGTTGTATCCAGAGGATGCAGTGGTTGTGTGTTGAGCGATCCAGTTTCCGTAGAAGTAGTACGATGACGAATAGAAGCAAGAGCTGCTACCTGTACCACAAGTCGAGGTGTCGAATTCGAAGTAGAATTCGTCGTTCGAGTCGTAGTGAGTCATCTGTCGGTCGATGAATTGGTTTGCACCAGGCGAGAAGTAACTGCTTGCGTGCACATCAGTTGTGAGCACGGTCAATTTCTTTGCAGTACCAGCATCTTCAACATCATCTACTGCAAAGTAGTATGGTGTTGGTGTGCTTTGGGAACCAGTGAGTGCAGGGTCGTATCCGACGTTTGCACCGTTTTGGGTGTTGAGGTCTTGATACTTCCAGTAGTACTCGACATAGTCGCCAGCCGAGATGGTCGGCGTGGTCGCCTTGAATCGGCACTCAGAGGATGTCGAACTGCAGGTTCCAATGCTCGTTGCGGTCACGCTGGTAAAGGTACCATTGTTGAGGGCATAGTTGAGCGTAGGTGCGTTTGCAGTCGTGGTATCAATTCCAGACAAGTCAGTGAGGGTCGTAAAGAATGTACGAGCCCCTTCAACGAAGGATGTGATCCCAGTGTATGGAACGAAACTGGAAACTGGTGCATCTGCATCAGTACCACCGGAATAGGTGATTTCGATGTAGGAGTTGTAGGATCCAGAGTTCGAAGTGTAACTGTAAAGGTATGTGTTTGCAGTAACCTTCTGTCCGATTCCAACGGTACCAGTGTTCGTTTGTGCTGAGGTGATGTACCCTGCAGAGGTGCTTGAGGCACAGGTGGTTGAAGACGTACAAATGTCAGCGGTCTTCCAGCCTGTGTTACCAATGCTGTAGGTGTCAAACACAGGGCTGTTCCAAATCGAGGTAATCATTCGACGTGATCCAGCGGTGTTGTAGTTGCTTCCTGTGAGCACTTGGCTTCCTGTGAGCGCTCCCGAACATGTGCCTGTTGGCATCGTGTGAGAACTTGATGAGAGGGTTGGCGAACCACAGTTTTCCAGAACAGCGGCCGAGACAGTGGTCGAGGTGCCACCGGATCGGTAGTTCAAGTACGACTTCCACTTAATCGAGTCAACTGTTGCTCCGGATGGGAGAGCGTTGCTGGATGTGAAGGTGTAGCGGTGCCATGGCATGTATCGCATCTGTGCGTAATACTTGTAGGTGTATCGAGAAGTACTGGAGTAACAGTTGCGGTAGTATCGGTAGCAGTATCCACCAGCATTGCTGTAGACCTTGATGGTTGGGTCGATTGCAAGCGGGAACATACGATCTTCCGACATCAACCAGTCTGCTTCCACAGCAGTCGTAATGACGACTTGTGGGCCGAAAACCTGGATGAAGTAGGTCGCCGTGTATGGTTCAGCAGAGCCTTCTTCGACAACCATTGGGACAGGGATCTCAGCAAGGAGTTCGCCGGTCTCAACGTGTCGGATTTCGAGGGCTTCCTGGGTTTGAGTCATGTCTTCGCCGAGCATTTCATCGCCGAGGTAGAGTGCAAATCCAGATGGAATTTGGATGGTTTCCGAAAGACCGAACCAAGCAGCGTTTGGCTCAAGCACAGGTCGCTCGTGGATGACGAGGTTCTGCTTGAGTTGCGTCGATTCAACAGTGTAGTCGAGGTCGAAGCCTTCTGCGATTGGGTACCGTAGGACGTTTCCGCCAACGGTCACGCCTTCTTGCGAAGGAGCGACTTGGTATGGCTGAGGCGCAGTGCCTGATTCGTCCAAGGTAACGACCATTGGGGCGATGCCCGTGATGATTGGGTCAGCAAACTGGTTTGGTTGCACTGCAACACCGTAAGCCATTTCAGGAGCGAAATGTGTGCTGTATGTGTTTTCAGTCACTTCCCAACCGTTCGTAGTTGCAACGACATTCAAATTGATGTCTTCCCATGCACCACTATCGTCCATGAAGTGGACAGGTGTTGCGTGGTTTAGCTGCGCAAACTTGCCATCTTCTGTGACGTAGGTCTTGGTCGTTTGGTCTCTCATGCCGATCAGTTCATCGGATGGTTCATATTCATAGTCAGCGTCTTTTACAGCGTCTGGCAAAGCAAAGAGATCACTCTCTGCTGTGTCGTTTGTATCTACAAACTCCACGTCGCTTGTGTTGTTGTCGACGAACCCAGCCATAGGCATGAGGGCCATCAAAGCGCACAACAGCAGTGCGATGCCAATGCCGCTGAAGACTGACGTTTTCTTGTTGTTCTTATTTCCCAACATGTGTCATTCACCCATACGGATTGTATGCAAAGCATCCCACGCTTTACACCCCTTATAGGAGTTGGGGTGCGAAATATTTGAATTCATGAATTACGATACATTATCTAAACGATGTACTGAAGCCAAGAGTGGCGTTCTCTCGCCCGATTTACACAACCAAGAGAACACATTAGAAATTATCTCATATGAAGCAATAATTCGTCGAGTTAGGATCGAGCATTCGACCAGTCCTCGGTTTAGCAGCTCTGTGACATGAATCAGAAAGTGAAAGGTGAACAAAACATGTTGCAAAAAATAACTTTCTCAAAAAAAAGAATTGAAGGGGGTCCGAAGGGGCCGTCGAAACGGCCCCCTCGGCGGCTCTTCTCCTCGTAAGGAGACGGTGAAGGGTGTGCCTTCAGGTATGATCAGTAATCCCAATCTTTGTTTTCATCGTCATCATTTCCACCGCGGGAAAGGATGAACGCACCAACCACAAATGCCACGAGAACGACACCAGCAATCATGCCCCAGGCAACCATTGGGATTTCTCCTTCTGGCGTTTCGCCTGTAACATTGGTACCGTCGTCAACGTTGGATGTGTCAGCATCTCGCTGGTAGTCGATGCTGTTGAGGGCTGCTGCTGCTGCAGTGTTGCCTAATGCGTCGACTGGTACGGCGGTGAAGTAGTAGGTGTAGGTTCCCGCTGCAGTTGGCTTGTCGATCACCACATCAGTGGTGGTTGTCGAAACGCATGTTGATGGCATGTTTGCTGCATTGAATGTACCACGTTGGTAGCACACATTCCAAGAAGCGACATCGTATGTTTCGCCGGTTGCGTCCCAATCGACAATCCATGTTTCGCCACTTTCCGAAACTGCGAAGTTCATTGCAGACACGCCGCCGTCGACTGACTTATCAGCAGTCACATTGCCAACACCCTTTGGTGTCGAACATCCAACGGTGTTGCAGATTTCAACAACCACGTTGTAGTAGGCGTTGTGAACTGTGTTCGAACCAGAGTATGAGAATGTGGTTGTTCCAACACCCAACCCGGTGGTGAATGCATCGGTGCAACCAGCATCGCCTTCACAGATGGTGATGTCAATGCTGTCAGATTCGAGCATGGTACCGTCGACGCCCCAATTAAGGACAATCGCTCCGCCCTTTGCAGCTGCGGCGCTGAATCCAGTGATGCTTGCGTCAGGAACATCTGCTTGAGCGAGGGAACCGCCCATCAGGACGAGGGCACCAGCAGAGAGCACTGGGCTGTCAGCAGGGAGTGCGTATTCAAACACTTCAGTCGTAGCGTCAACATCGCTTGCTTCGGAGGCGATAAGGGTCCAAAGACCTGCATCAGTCACGTACCAAAGGGAGGTTGCTCCGAGATCTTTTGCGACTGTGACGCCCATCGATTGTTCGAGAACGTCCGAAGCTGAGAAGGTCGTACCTGGTGCGTACTCAACTGCTCCGACTGCGCTGTATGTACCGGAGTAGCCGGGCAACTCCTTGTTCTCATAATTCGAGAGAAGCGTGTCTGTTGCTGTAATGGAGAATGCACTTGGCGCATAATACTTGATTTCATAGGACACTGTAATTCCAGCATCAGTGGTAGCAGAGCCACCGCCGTTGTTCCAGATGGTCAGCATCAATTCTTGACTGGTCGAACCGCCATTAGCGTCGTACACTGAGAACGAGACTGGGAAAGCAGTCACATACGAATCAAGGATTGGGATGGTGCAGGTTTGTGCTTGGTTGCTTCGTTCGCAACCCGGCAAATCGTTCCCTGCATTCGACCAGGAGTATTCCAAGCCAGCAGCCGATGGGTCATCAACATCGAACACCGTAGCAGACATCTGCAATGGTGCCTCTTGCCCGAGGAACAATTCGCCTTCATTGAGCAAATCAAGGGAGAGGATCATTGGGTCGTTGTTACGGACATTGACTGTCATGCTTCGATCGTTGTTGGACGGGCGTGCATCGTTGGTCTTACCTTCGAGCGTCAGTGTAGCCGCAAAGGTGTGCTCGCCTGCGTCAAGGTTGGTCATCATGCAAGCATATCCGGTCAATTCTCCGGGCAGGTCAGGGTTTCCGTCACCGGTTGAGTCGTACAGCGAAGTTCCAAGTTCCTTGTGCATGTAAGACGGCTCGAGGCCAGTTTCACAGGCGTTTGCAACAACTGTCGACTCAACACCCTCTGGGTTGGTGATGCTGAGCGTAACATTCCAGTCGTAGTTAACGGATGGATCGCTTCCTCGGTGCTCAACTTCCACGTGGAAGTACGAAACACCTACGTTGAGGTCTGAAGGAGCATCATCACTCACCATGCTGGTAGGGTTACCAGTTCCATCAGCGTTGTAGCCCTGAGCAACCGTCATTCGAGCGACTCGGATGTCATGGTATGTTGCTTCACTGCCGAGGATTTCGTCATCGTCAGTGCTCGGGTATGCGTCTTGAGTAAAGTCTTCTTCGCAGATGTGGTTGAGTGTCTCGTTTGTTGCTGGATCTGTTTCTTGGCACGAGTCAAATTGGCTGTATTGAGTGTAACTCACCATTTGAGCAGTAAGCCCGTATGAGGCCTCCTCAGCGGAGCCATCGAAGGTCAGGCTGCCGCCATAGGTGAACTCAGTCTTGTAAGCGAGAACGTTTCGGAGATCTGAGTCGATGCCTGGAGGATCGGTTGAAACGTTGGTGAATGTCTCCACAGTGGTTGATGTTCCAACAGTCAAGTCGTAGAATGCATCTGCGTACAGATCCGTACCATCGTTCGCTTGGAGGGCAGTAATGTCGCCACTGCCCTTGAGGCGGATGACCACATTACGTGGGTCGAAGGTGTCCGACCCGTTTGCGATAACCGAGAGGGTCCAAGCTTTGACACCGGAACCAGATTCTGCCACCTTGCCGCTGTCCCATGAGAGGTCCACTTGAATATCATACCAGTTTTCAACGCTCACTTCGATTGTTTGTGCGTCGTTTCCTGCATCGGCATCGGATGGCGTATCTACGAGAACTTCAACAATGTAGTCACCAACAATTGGTGTCCACTCGATTGGGTTTCCGGCGTATTGTAAGATGTACTTGCCGCCACCAAGGACATTGCCTTGACCCAAGGAAGTAAAATCACAGAGGTTCGCATTTCCACAGATGGCGTCAGTGTTTTGCCATTGGAGATCGTTGCCTGCTGCGTCCTTTGCAAGCAGTGTTGGATTTCCATCCCCGTCAGAGAGGAAAACGCTGACAGTGTAGGAGAGTTCTGTGATGTCAACATCGCCACTGTTTTGGATGTAGGCTTCAAAGTTCGTCACCTCTCCAGCGTTTAGTGTGTTTCGACAGCCTGCGTTAGTACAGGTCGTTTCTTTCGGGCTTGTAATGGCGATGACTTCAGCATCTGCGCCGGAGCGAGCACTGGTTTCTTCGACATCCACGGTTTCTTGCAACTCGGCCATGTCGATGCTTGCCATAAGGCTAAGCAACAACATTGCAACGAGAATCATAGGGGTTTTTTTGTTCATATCTATACCTCCGATGGTTCGGTACTCACCAGCACGTCATGCGTCGTATTTATACTATAGGAGCAATGTTTTGTGAAATTGCTTTGATACGAAGGGCGATATCGTGACCAAGTCGGGAAGAAAAAATGGAACAAATACCTTTCAGTGGGGCGAAAATCCAGTGAATCAATTATCGAAACTCAAGATGGAATGGATTTTTATCCACAAAGCGGATTGAAATCAAAGTCCCCTCCATCTACAGTCCAGTCAAACTTCACGTAATGCCGCAGATGGTGGTACGAGTGATGCTTTGCGAATTGGATAGGCAGTGGCGGCCAAAACGAGCGCAAGTCCACCGAAAACCACGAGGAAGATGGTGGTGAGCGGAAGACTGAAGCTCGCCCCTTGGTCTTTCCAAAACGTCTCATAGAGTGCACGATGGAAGCCAATTGCAATCGCAGCGCCGTTCAGCATCCCAAGAACGGCCACCCAAACAACTTCGATCATGAAGGTCGACATAACCATGCTTCGCCGATAACCAAGCGCCCTGAGAATCCCGATTGTTTTCGTGCGTTCTGAAACGGATCGGACGGTTACGACCCCTATTCCCGCAATCCCAACAATCAACCCAAGCGAGAGGTACGCTTCGAAAATGGCCAGGAGAGCCAACACGAGGGATTGGATGACCATAACATCCTTTGCGATGATTGAAACTTGAACGCCGTCATCGTTCAGTCCAAGTTCGAGTTGCTCTGCGAGTTCCTGTGAGGCGAGCCGAACATCTGAACTCTTCCCCATGGAGGAAATTGGCGCATCAGAGGCAACGAAATTGGTGCTCGCTTGCGCCTCATCATCGACGCTCACATACATCCGAGTAAGGCGAGCGTCGAATTGTTCGATGGCAGGTTCATCCGCAATCCAAACACCTGCTGAGAACAAATATGAGGACTGTTCCATGAACCCGGCAACCTTGACAATTTTGACATTTCCTGGATTGGAAGTATCAATTAGCGAAATTGATTCTCCAATTGAAAAACTGAGAGTCGAAAGTCCACTTCCATCGGCGACAGATTCGAGTCCAAAGGAGGCATCAACGATGACCAAATCCTCACGATCGCTGACCGTCATCCAGACCTGTTGTTCGGTCGTGCCAAGGCTCGGATCCCATGTGTAAAGCGGCAGCCCGCCGTGCTCCGAAAAGTTGGCATCAAACCCACGCAAAAGGTAGGGCATTCGATCACCTTCAGCGTTCTCAAGGAACACTTGGCTTCGGTGGATCCTGGCCACAGAGTCGATGGATTCCGCAGCCCCCTGTGACAGATTCCAGTTTGCAGGGTCCGCAGGTAACTCAATCGGACGAGCGCGGGACCCCGTGAGCAGAAGTTCATAATCGCCTTCTGCCTCTTCGACAAAGGAACTTGAATAGTTGTCAAATTGCTCAGCATACCCGCTTAGAACAACCACTGAAAAGACGGTGATTGAAAACATCCCCATCACAACAGCCGTGCGAACGGGTGAAGACAACGGGTGGGCGAGAGCGACTGGTAACACTGGGCCGAATCGCTTGGTCAAACGTTTCGACTTCCCCAATCGCCCAACGAGGATTGGTGCGGCACTTGTCAAAAGAAGAACGCCCGCAAACACTTCAACAAGCCCGAGAACAATGAAAGAAAGTTCATCTGGCGTCATGCCTTTACGAACTGGATCTAAACTGTGTAGCCCAACGGTCCACACAAGCAAGGCCAAGCCCAACGAAGCACATGTGTTCCGTCCAGCATGCCGATGAAGATGGGCCCAGCGTGCGTTCCTTTGCTTCAACATCGAAGGGAGTTCAACCGTGAAGAAAGGCATCAAAGCGATGAGCAAACAAACCCCAGACACGACCCAAAGGAAGTAAGCAAAACCGCTTGTGAGGCCGAGCACTGCTAGAATGGCCAAGGAAAGGAGCCCTGCGCCCAAGAAGAGAATTTGCAGGAGCACAAGCAACCACGACACCGATTGTGATTGGGGTTGTTTACCGCCGCGAAGAGCAACAACAATGTTTGTCCTGGCGGTCCACACTGCTGTGCCCCAAAGGGTCCCGATGGCCAAGAGGAAGCCCCATGACCAGCCAGCGAAGATTGAGCCCCAAGCCCATTCGAACAAAAACTGGCCAGAACCAACAGAAGAAAACATACTTTGGAATCCAATGCTGATGAACCAAGCAAGACCAAGCCCAACCACCGAGCCAACAATGCAAGAAAGACTGGCCACCATAGCCCCCTCCATTACGGCCAGAGATCGTGCATCGGATTGAGACATACCAAGCGATCGAAGGGTTCCAAATTCACTCCGCCTTGCTTCGGCCAGCATCAGAACAATGGTGAGCACAAGCAAAACGCCTGCTGCGATTGTAAACGAACCAAAGACGAGGAACATGGCTGCTAAGACGCCTGAGGACTCTGAAGCCAGCGCAGCAGCGTCCACTTTCACAGGTCGTACATTCAAATTGAGGTCCTCTGCTGAAGCCAATTCATCGAGCCATAGGCGAAGCGTCGCCTCAGCATCATCGTCTGCGTTAGCAGGCGTCAATACGATTAGGCTGCGCTCATTTTCACCAGCAGATGCAAGCTGTTCGGCATCAGTGAGGCTCACCAATCCGAGAACAACGGCATCGAGCTCTGCCAAACCTTCGAGTCCTTCAACATCTGAATAATATCCAGCGTGTTTCAGTCTGTGCGCTGTGTCGTCACCGAATGCATAGGGGATCAATCCCTTGACCCAAAACGCATCTGTGTTCGCGACGAGATCGAGTTCGAGAAGGCGCTGACTCACTTCGATGGTTCCGTCTTCAGTGGCAAACGGGGCATTTTCACCACCGAAGGCCAACAGCATTTGTGGCACGGTTCCAAAACCGCCTGCAGTTGAGAGAACTGGCAAACGAATGGATTCAATGGATCCTGTGCTTGAACCCCAACGAACCAATCCACCTTCATAGGTGCACCATGATTGTGGTGGCGTAAACAGCGATAAGGAAGCAACACCGTTGCATCGTTCATGCTCGACAGGTACGCTCTGGTTTGATGAATCAGCGGGCCAGTCACCCTCATTGATGGGTTCAAAGAGAGCGTTTACTTCTATCTCGGCTGAAGCGTATCGATCGATGGTCAATAGGCCTTCGACCTCAACATAGATTCCATCCTCGATCACCAATTCAATGCCGACTATTTTGGTAGGGACAGGAACTTCCAACTCGCGCACCGAATGAGTGGAGAAATCAGAGCTAAAGGCATGAAGGTGAATGGATGATTCATTTGCTTCAACGGCCCACCATTCCCCGTTATGGGTTGCGACAGCATGCATGGAACCCGATGAATCGTAGGAGGCAAACGTCTCTTCATCCGGTTGGGATTCGGAGCCGACGACAAGTCCATCCGTATGAGCACCAAGACCATACTTTCCATCTTCTGAAAGGGTGAAGTCGAGCAATGTGGATCCATCAGAAACACGCCACATCCACGCCTCTCCCTTGCCGTCAATTTGGTAGCCAAACCCAGAATCGCTGACATGCCATAGGGCTCGATCGCCTTCCTCAAGTGCGTGAATACCAGTTGACGCAAGGGTGAGCAATGGTTCATCCTCAAACTCGACATCAATCAGAGGGACTTGGAGCACTTCCAACATCGAGTCCATTCCGAGGGTCGTCAGGTTGTCCCGTAAGGCAACAGTATCGTGACCTGACAAGCGCCCCAGACCTCGATCCGATGAAAGAGTCAGCGCCCCAGTTGAAGCATCTTGATCGATGTTTAACCCTACATCTTCAGTACGAAGCACCTGATCGAGGTGAAGTTCGATTCCGTCCACAATGGCAGGAATTGTGTCAGCATCATCGTAAGCGTCACCAACTGCATAGTAAACGGTATTGAGCATCCCCTCCATGCCCTGCAATCGCTGAGCTGTGGCTAAATCTGTAAAGAGTGCCGGAGCAGCTGTCCCCGCTGCAGCACCTTGCCCGGTGTTTGGAACCACTTTGAAGACCGTGGCCATCGCCGTCGATCGTAGCCTTTGGTTCTCTTCAGTGACATACCATCCTAGTTCGATGACATCACCTTGTTCAAGCTCCAGTTCGTTTGCTAAAACCGAGTTCACCGCGATATGAAGGGAGGATTTTGCTTCGTTCGCAACAGCAAGATCTGCATACCTAAGACCGTCCTTTACACCTATGTCTGGCCAGATTTCCTCAGCATCAATCGTGCTGTTGAAGGCCAGCCAAGTGATGCTGGGGAGCGAACGTCGTTCGCCTTCGACGCTTACACCCGCAACCAACCCTTGTTGTTGCCCTAATAGCGCACGGTCAAGTTCATCGTCGACTTGAATGCGAGACCATACATCGCTGGCAACATTCTCAGCGATGGTGACGCGCTCGCCTGTGGACAAATCCAACCCCGAGATGGTGATGTCAGTCTCCCCCCATGCCCCTTCAATTTCATACTGAACAGTCGCATCAAGCGAGTCACCCACAACGAGTGAGGAAGTGATAATTGCAGATGCGATCACCAATCCAAGCATGAGAAGTGCTGCTTGCCTTTTACGCCTCAGCACAGTTTCCCGTGCGATGCGCCAAACCACAAGCCGTTGCGGGACGAGCAATGGTTGAATGAAAATCATTGAAACGAGTCCGAATGAAAAGGAACCGACGAAGCGTGTCGCACCTTCCACGGACCACCAACTCAGCAAGCCAAAGGCAAGGGCTGCATCTACAACAGGCACCACCACCAATCCAACGCTGCACAAGAGGCTGATTTTATGCGTACGAGTGAGCCCCCATGTCCCTGCTGCAGCCACCATGGCTGTCAGAACGAGCAACACGACAAGGGCAAGGAGCAGGGCTATTCCTCCTCGTGTTGAGCATCTGAGTTGATGATAAGTCCGTCATCCATTTGGATGACTCGATCGCAAAGCGACGCAATTTTGGCATCGTGGGTTACGATGAGAAACGTTGTGTTTTGTTCTGCATTGAGTCGTTTGAGAAGTGTGAGAACCTCTCCTGAAGTTTTGGAATCCAAATTACCAGTTGGCTCATCGCAAAGAATCACTGAAGGACGGTGGACAATTGCTCTAGCAACGGCAACACGTTGTTGCTGTCCGCCAGAGAGTTCTGCGGGGCGATGTTGACTCCGTTCTTCGAGACCCACGTCTTTCAATGCTCCAAGCGCCCTCTTTCGAGCGTCATTGGCCCCATAGCCGAGGAGGAGGAGCGGAAGTTCTACATTTTCAACAGCGGACAAGACTGGAAGGAGGTTGAAGTCTTGGAATATGAACCCCAGATATTTCGAGCGCATTGAGGTACGTTCATTGTCAGTGATGCCAAAGAGCGGTTGGTTGTTCACTGTGACGGATCCTGCTGTTGGCTCGTCAATTCCAGATAACACATTCAGCAGGGTTGTTTTACCACACCCTGATGGACCCATGATGGCCACCATTTCCCCGGTTTGTAATGTGAGGTGAACACCACGAACTGCTTCGACTGTGGAGGTTCCTGAAGCATAGAGTTTCCAAACACCATTGGCTTGCATCGCTGCGCTCATGCTTTAACGAGGACCGAGTGCGTTGATAAACTACCGCTTGAAACCTCAGATTATGAGTGCTCAGGGCTATGGAAGCGTTCGTGTCATTGCCTTTGGACCACTGGCCGAATTTCTTGGGTCGCGAAGTCACAAGGTCCAACTGCAGCACCAAATGAGCATCGAAGAAGTCGTGGTGGATCTTGGTGCCGAATCCTGGATTGAAAAAGGCCTGGTCGTTGCTCTTAATGGTGAGCGTTGTCCTCTTGACATCCACCCCTCAAACGGGGATGAAATTGCTCTTTTGCCGCCCGTTTCGGGTGGATGAAACGGCGCGAGCCTCCATCTCAAGCCGAAGCCTTCAACACCCTTGGCCTGCACCCACACATTGAGGAAGCGTCATGATTGGTGGCATGGGTCCGTTGGAAATGTTTGTCCTAGTCGGTGTGTTCTTCATTTTATTTGGAGCAGAACGATTGCCCAAAATGGCAAATGCTCTGGGACGCTCCAAGGGAGAATTCCAAAAGGGATTGGCCGATACAACTCGCGCCGTCGACCCATCAAAGATGATTGAAGACCTCGATGCTGGTGGTCGCACAGCTGAGCAGCGATTGTTCGAGCGAGCAAAAGCAGTTGGCATCGACCCGGCCGGAATGGAAGTTTCTGAAATTGAGAAGAAAGTCGAAGCCCTCGAAAGCCTAACTTCTGATGAATAATTCATCGAGCCCTTTTGATGTTCATCGGGGAGCCACACACATCGCAGTCGGCTACAGAGCCTTTCTTGGAACGGTCCACGTTCGCAGGTACTGGACTTGTTGCCCTGCAGCCGGTGCATCGTAATTCCCAACGCCAGACCTGCTTTGCCCCAGTTGTGCCAACGGATGTTGTAGGTCGTTGAAGCGATTGCATGGTGTTCTGTAACCGGTAGTCGTCGGTGACCAGGGTCGCATCGAGAGCGATAGCGAGCGCCAGGACATCCACATCCACATCGGAAAGCCTCGGTAAATCACCGCTCATGGCAGCCGCTTCTTTTGCATCTTGAAGCCAAGCAGGAGGAACATCTCGCCATTGGATTGAATCAAGCGATTGGACAAGAAGAAAGCGCTGGGCAGAGACACGCTCCAATTCAGCCTGTTGACTGATTGCACACACGCCGTCGGCCAGTTGCTCAACTGGCCAATAGAGCAGAGCTGCTGTATCAAGGACTCGCATGCAACCATCGACCAGTGAACATACTCCATGAACTCACCGCTCACCCACATCTTCATATCAAGGGGCGCAGGGTTCCAACCATGTCATGGAAGGAGTCCATCTTGGAACTCTTCGATGTCTTTGGACCTGCGAGTCTGGCGGTGATCTCCGCCACAGAAGCCATCATACAGCCGGTTCCACCTGACGTCGTATACATTCCAATGCTGCTCAATAATATCGGGCGCACCGAGGTCGTGATTGGCCTCTGGTTGGTCATCACCCTCTCATCTGTCTTCGGATCACTCGTAGGGTATTGGATTGGTCAGAAATGGGGCCGCTCGCTCATCACACGGTTCGGTTCTGAGTCGCATGTGAAAAAAATCGAAGCATTGACCCTTCGATACGGAACTTTTGGAATATTCATTGCCGCCTTTTCACCAATCCCGTACAAGTTATTCGGATGGATCGCCGGAATGGGGGAAATGGAAAAGAAGCCATTTCTCGCTGCGGGACTCATTGGCCGGGGCTTAAGATTTGGACTAGAAGCTGTCTTTATCGGAATTTATGGTGAGCAAGCCTTCGATGCCATGATGTGGTTCTTAGATAACGAGATCCTGTTTGCCGTGCTCCTCATTGTCGCCTCAGGGGCCATCTTGTTGGGATGGAACTGGTGGAAAGGACTTGAAATCACGCCCAGTGATGGCAACTGATTCCAAGACACGGGCCATACATCGGCACACCACATACGAGCGAATCATTATGAAGGGGTGGTCGGTGGAACGGCTGTCGCTCGTGTGGTGTAGCTAGGTCCATCATAGTGGGTTTTCATCCCGCCGACCCGGGTTCGAATCCCGGCACGAGCACTTCCCTCATTTTTGGGTCAAAACAAGGCCACTGCATTTTTGAAAAACGGAAGATTAACAAAAATGCTCGAGACCCTCTCGAACCGGCTAAATCCATCAAGCCAACGTTCCGTTTTGAAAATCAAGAATGGCTTGGTGGATTTCTTCCCGTGTGTTCATGACAAACGGACCATAACGAGCAATCGGTTCGTTCAATTCAGGTCCTGCCAAAATGAGGAACTCTGCATCTTCTTTGGTTGCTTCCAACAGCACCTCGTCACCATCGGTCATCAGAGCCAATTGGCCATCTTGCACCGTACGACCACCTAAGTTGACACTGCCTCCAAACACATAGATCATGCCGTTCAGTCCTTGTTCAATCGGTTGCACATGGGCGCCCCCTTGTTCAATTTTCATATGGATGTAGGTAATTGGAATCACTGTATCAATGACGGCTTGAATCCCCATTGTTTGACCTGCAATCACGTTCGCCCACACCTTGCCGTCCTCTGAACGAACACTTGGGATTTCAGCAGCTGGAATGTCTTGGTATCGTGGAGCCATCATCTTGTCCTTGGCCGGTAGATTGACCCAAATTTGGAACCCGTGAGATGTCCCGCCCGTTTTGTAAAATTCATCTTGTGGAAGTTCTGAATGAATGATGCCTCGACCTGCCGTCATCCATTGAACATCGCCAGGGTTGAGGTCCCCTTTATTCCCTGCACTGTCCCGATGTTGCATCGCCCCCTGAATCATGTACGTGACCGTCTCAAAGCCCCTGTGAGGATGATCGGGGGCGCCGATTGCAGCGTACGGGTCCCAATGAACTGGGCCCATTTCATCGAGAAGTAAGAACGGGCTCATCAGCGAACCCATTGCTGCCGGTCTGCGAACAGGGAAACCTCCGCCTTCGAGGACCGTGTGTGTGGGGACTGTTGTTTTCAGGGATCGGCGATTCATTGAATCACCCCTTGGACAAGCGCCTCAATCGTTGCATGGTTGATTGGCTTCTTGGAATTTACAATAGCCACTCGCCCGAGAACATTCGCTCCGAGGTGAGCAAATTGAATGCGCATGGATGTCATGAGGTTGTGACCTCCACCACCGCTGTGAGTCGCTATAGCAACTGGCTTGCCGTTGAAGTGTTGACGGAAATTGTCGCTGCGAGTGGAAAGCCATGCAATGAAATTGGTGAGCACGGGCGGCATAGAACCGTTGTATTCAGGGGCACAGACAATCAACCCTGTTGCAGATTCGACGTGGTGCGCCGCCTCGGTGAACATTGGCATTGGAGGATTCGACTTGTCCAACGCCGCTGTGTATAGTGGTAAGTTCAGTTCGTCGAGGAGAAGCATTTGTGAGTTGACGCCTGCATCGAGAAGACATTGTTCGAACTCTTTAGCAAGCTCGACATTCGACCCTGACGAGGCCACAAGAATCGCAATTTGCTTCATGACGATGCCACTGTGCCGCCCTTCTTTAAGTCGAAGGTATCAAAAATCCTACCATTGAATTCTGTATGCGATGAGCAAAGCCCCAAGACCCGTTGGGACCAAAGCCATCGCTAACAAACCAAGAATCATGCTTTGCACACTCTCTTCCGAAGATGTCGTGTCTGAGTTTGAATCCTCTTCCTCTTCGTCATCCTCACATGTTGTAAGGTATGGGTTGCAGTCAATACCCGATTCATTGTTCTCTTCGGAATCTCCATAATCGATGTCTTCTGTTTCATCTTGACATCCATCCGCATCGGAATCCGTTTCGTTATAGGATTGCCATTCCAAATCACCTTTCTGGCACGAATCATCCGTGTCAGCCACACCATCATTGTCATCATCGATGTCTTCGTCTGAGTCACGGCAACCATCGCCATCATAATCCAACACCGGATCTGAAATCCAGTCCATCTCGCCACGCTGACACTGATCAAGATAATCTGGAACACCATCGTTGTCATCATCGTCATCTTCGAATTCATCTTCACATCCATCTGAATCGAAATCAGTCTCTATGTTTGACTCCCAGTCAGTCGACTCTTTACCACAAAAATCAAGGGAATCTGTAACCAAGTCATTATCATCGTCCAAATCTTCTGACATGTCTTGACAACCATCGCCATCAAAATCAGTTTCTTCATAGGAGATCCAACCCAATTCGCCTGTTGGGCAACTATCGAATAGATCGATGACCATATCGTTGTCATCATCAAGATCTTCGTTCATGTCTTGACAACCGTCCGTGTCATAGTCCGTCACTAACGAGGAAGTCCAGTCAACATCACCGACTGGGCAGTCATCATCGGCATCAGGCACACCATCGTTGTCATCATCGTTGTCTTCGTGTTGGTCAAGACATCCGTCTTGGTCACGATCGAGCATATCGGTCGGCTCCCAGTTGGTAAACCCAAGGGGGCATACATCCTCTGTATCTGGGAACGTATCATTGTCATCGTCTTCGTCTTCGTCGGCATCGTTGCAACCGTCGCCATCGTGGTCTGTTAGTTCAGATGAAATCCAACCAATGAGACCTTTGCTGCAATCATCGAAGATGTCGGCGACCATGTCGTTGTCGTCGTCTGAATCTTCAGTGGAATCTTGGCATCCATCATTGTCATAATCCGTAGCTGGGCCAGCGGTCCAATCCAAAGCACCTGCTTTACAAGCGTCTTGCCCGTTAAGCATGCCATCATTATCCCAATCATCGTCTTCGTATTGGTCATAGCAACCATCCTGGTCATAATCAAGGCCAGCAACTGGACTTGAGAGCCACCCGATCCAACCGGTTGGGCAATCATCAACGTCATCGAGAATGCCGTCATTATCGTCGTCGTCGTCCTCGACATCGTCCTTGCACCCATCGTAATCGTGATCAGTCCCTTCTTCGGAAATCCAATCAAGGATTGTGTTTTTGCACAAATCGAGATAGTCTGTCACGCCGTCATTGTCATCATCGTCGTCCTCCATGTCATCCTGACATCCATCGGAGTCGAAATCGGTCTCTGCGGACGGCAACCAGCCAATATCGCCTCGCGGGCATTGGTCTTCAGAGTCTGTGATGGTGTCATTATCATCGTCGTCATCCTCAGTTTCATCTCGGCAACCATCCGCATCATGATCCGTCATAATGCTGCTAATCCAATTGACATCGCCGTAGTGACAGAGGTCGACAACATCGAGTATGCCGTCATCGTCGTCATCCAGGTCTTCTTCTACGTTGTATGAGGGGTGGAACTGATCGAGGCACCCATCGCCGTCATGGTCAGTGTAAGGAGAGAGAATGAGGGGCCAGTTATCAATGCCTTTCGGACAGGAGTCGTCAAGATCGAGGACTCTGTCGTTATCATCATCCAAGTCCTCACTTGCATCGCGGCAACCGTCGTCGTCATAGTCGGTCACGATGCCACCTCCATCTTGGTTCACTGCAATCCAACCGATTTCGCCGGTTGGACAATCGTCGAGGTTGTCAGTCACACCATCATTGTCGTCGTCATCGTCTTCAGAGGCATCGTTACAGCCGTCAGCATCGTGATCGGAACTCAGATTTGAAGTCCACCCAAGGTCTCCAGGCATGCATTGATCGTCATCATCCAAGATGAGGTCATTGTCATCGTCGAGGTCTTCGGTCAAATCCCTGCAACCATCAGAATCGTAATCGTTCGCGGGGGTCGAAGTCCAATTGAGTTCGCCCAAGCGACAATCATCGTCCGTATCACGAACGCCGTCATTGTCATCGTCAAGGTCTTCTTGAGCATCTTGACACCCATCGCTGTCATAGTCAGTGGCTCCCGAGGAAACCCAACCAATGTCGCCTTTGACACAGACATCGACATCGTCGAGGACACCGTCGTCATCGTCATCATCATCCTCTGTGTCGTCTTTGCAGCCGTCAGAGTCGTAATCATTGATGAGCGTTGGCGTCCAACCTTTCAGTCCAGTCGGGCAATTATCATTGAGGTCAATCACGCCATCATTATCATCGTCTGTGTCTTCAAGGGCATCTTGGCACCCATCACCGTCATAGTCGGTTGTGGAGTTTGAGGTCCAGCCAATATCGCCCGGGGTGCAATCGTCATTTGAGTCAAGCAACCCGTCGTTGTCATCATCGTCATCTTCGGTTGAGTCTCGGCAACCGTCTTGATCGTGATCATTTGCAATACTGGACGTCCATCCCAGTTCGCCAAACCTGCATTTGTCATTGTCGTCGGAGAGGGTCCAGTTTCCGTCAAATCCAGCATCAGGAATGCCATCATTGTCGTCGTCATTATCACACGGGTCGCCTAAAGTGTCCGAATCATAATCTGCCTGAGTTGGGTTATGATGGAAAGGACAATTGTCACTTGAGTCGCTGACCCCATCGTTGTCATCGTCCCCATCCTCGGTCGCATCGTTGCATCCATCGCCATCTCGGTCTGTGTTCCAACTGACTGTCCACCCCATGCTACCCGTTGGGCATTCATCCGGGGCGATGTAGCGCCAGCCATTCCCCCACGTGATGGCGTAACCATTGTCACACGTGCTTGCTGCTTGAACGAGTGAACCACCGTAGCTGGAGTTGCCGCCGACATCGCAAAGGTTGTCATTGTCGTCATCAAGGTCTTCGCTTGAGTCTTGGCACCCATCAGAGTCGTAATCTGTGTTTGTCGAAGGCGTCCACCCCATGTTACCACGAGGGCAATCATCAGCGGTGTCGAGAATGCCGTCTTCGTCATCATCCAAGTCTTCATTCGAGTAGTCTTTACAACCATCTTGGTCACGGTCGGTGAGGCCTGTTGAGATCCAATTGAGTTCACCAGTTTTGCAATCATCTACGGAGTCGTTAATGTTGTCATTGTCATCATCGTCGTCTTCAGTGCTGTCATGGCATCCGTCGGAATCGTAATCATTCGAAGCAGATGAAAGCCATTGCTGGGCACCTTGTTCGCAATTGTCATCAACGTCGTCAACACCATCATTGTCGTCATCTGGATCGCATACATCCCCAAGAGAATCGAAATCGTAGTTGTTTTGATTTGCATTTGCATCAACTGGGCAATTATCGCTCGAATCGGAGGTCCCGTCGTTGTCATCATCGGAATCTTCCACTGCATCATTGCAACCATCACCGTCGACATCCGTGGTGGGATTGGAGACCCAATTGAGCAATCCTTTATCGCACAAATCAGAGCCATCAGCTACACCATCGTTGTCATCATCGCCATCCTCACCCACATCACGGCAACCATCGCTGTCATAATCCGTTGTGGAACTGGGTGACCATCCAACATCACCAGCCGGGCATTCGTCACTGCCATCGAGGATGCCATCGTTGTCATCATCGCCATCCTCGCCAGCGTCTTCACAGCCATCTCCGTCGTTATCGGTTGAGCTGGTAGAAATCCAATTCAGACTTCCTGTTGCGCAGTCATCATCATCATCATCGACGCCGTCATTGTCTTTGTCGTCATCTTCAGAATTGTCCTGGCAACCATCTCCGTCGTAATCGGTCGAGGGTGTGGAAGTCCAGCCCAAGTCGCCAGTCTGGCAAACGTCGGCGGCGTCAAGAACGCCATCATTGTCATCGTCATCGTCTTCGCCACTGTCTTGGCAACCGTCTGAATCGTAATCAGTGGAACCACTGGGCGACCAACCAACATCACCTGCTGAGCAACCATCGGAACCGTCTGCGATTCCATCGTTATCGTCATCGTCATCTTCAGATGAAGCATCTTGACACCCATCGCCGTCGTTGTCAGTGGTTGGAGTCGAGGTCCAACCAAGGTCGCCAGTTTGGCATGCATCACTTGCATCGTTGACCCCGTCATTGTCATCATCGGAATCTTCGCCGCTGTCTTGGCAACCATCGCTGTCGTAGTCTGTCGAGGATGATGGAATCCAGTTCATATCACCGGTTTCACAATCATCAACGTTATCGAGAACGCTGTCATCATCGTCATCAGTGTCTTCACTGCTGTCTTGGCAACCGTCTGAGTCGTAATCTGTTCCGGCGTTTGAAGTCCAGCCTTTGTCACCTGGTGTGCAAGCATCAAGGCCATCATCGACCCCATCATTGTCATCATCCGTATCTTCGCTGCTGTCTTGGCAACCATCGTCATCATGATCCGTTGCTGTTGAGGAAATCCAATTCAGTTCACCCGTTTGACAATCATCAAAGGGATCTGGTTGACCATCGTTATCGTCGTCAGTGTCTTCATTGGTGTCGTCTTTGCACCCATCCGAGTCATAGTCTGTCGAGGAGGTCGGGGTCCAACCGATTTCACCCATCGGGCAATTATCATTGGCATCTGTAACCGAATCATTGTCGTCATCATCATCTTCTGGTGCGGTGTCTCGGCACCCATCTGAATCGTGATCAGTGGATGTTGAAGAGGTCCACCCGAGCACGCCGGTAGGGCAGTCGTCGCTGCCATCGGCAACTCCGTCATTATCGTCATCTGGATCCTCATCTGAGTCTCGGCAGCCATCTGAATCGTGGTCGGTGAGGGATGTAGAATTCCAGCCCGTCGCTCCGTTTGGACATGAATCGTCGACGTCGCTCACGTTGTCGCCATCTGTATCCGCGCTTCGAATGCTTTCGAGTGAGGTGAATGGGTCTTCTAATTCAACGGTTGAGGGGTGGATGGCAACCGAAAGCGCACTGAAAATGAATAAGGCGAGCGAGCAGAAAACTGCAAATTTCTTGCGAGTCGCCTCCCCATCCATGCTAAAAGGTAGGGGAGTGGTCTTTTTATCCTTCCGTTTCGCATTGTGGAGCATAAATTCACCAGTTGTATTTTGTTTCTGCTTGCACTTAGAGGTATTGGCCCCGGGGTTGCCCGATGAAAAGAACTTCATGCCACAATGACAAGCCCCAAACATGGGCGGAGTGCGAATCTTTGGCGATGTCGCCTCGCACTTAGGTTGGGTGGAGCAATCTGGATTTGAGGTATCTTCAGGGGACGAGGTTTCATCTCGGGTGCTGATTGTCACATATGACAACCAAGCTGAAGACCCCTTAGTTCGACTCGAAGGAACGATTACTCCGACGCGGAAAGCAATGACATTCGTTCAATTGAATGAAGTGAAATGCGTCGTTTTGGTCACCGATGGCGCAGGCTACGCTGGAACGCGAAAGGTTCCAAACACACCGTCAAGTGCAACGTTCGTCGATGCTCACGGCATGGGAAGCCTCACCTCGGAAGTCCTTGCCAACATTGCAATCAAAGCCGGCGCGCACGTAACGATCGTCCAAGGCAACCCACTGACGCAGGAAAAAACACGAACTGCAATCATTGATGCACTCAAGCAAATCTAAGCACCCTGTGGTTCGTTCAAGTGCGTTCAAGTAGGTTCGACGGTTGGGACAGTCATGAGCGAGTCCGTGGTCCTCAATGACGCAGCAAAAGCAGGTACGGATTTTCTCCTTTACACCGGTAACTTCTGCGGCTACTGTACCGCTGCCAAGCGATTACTGAATGGAAAAGGGCTTGCATTCACCGAATTGAATTTCGACAAGGGCGAAGCCGATCGACATGAAATTGTTGATGCAACCGGGCACCGCACCGTCCCAGTCATCCTGGACCTGCGACAGGAACAACCGGTCTTCATCGGCGGTTTCACAGAATTGCAGTCATACCTGTCCTAAGGCCGTGAGCCACTCCTTGAGTGCATCATGGTGCTCCATTGGAATCATATGGCCCTTTTTGTGCTCAATCAATTCAAGCGCCCAACCTGCTGCTTCAAAGGTGTGAGCAACAGCCCATCCATCCTGTATTGACACTCGGACATCTCGCTCACCATGCATCCAGAAGAGGTGCTTCGGATCAAGTTCTGACAAACGAAGCCCCAATTCCATTCCGCGTACCAATCGTGTCCCAATTGCCACAACACCAATGATACGATCTGCCATCGGCAATTGTAACATTTCTTGAGCCATCGCACCGCCTTGTGAGAAGCCACCAACGACGAGTGGACCCATTGGTGCCTGTTCAGCGATCAATTGCTCGAGTTGTGAAAGGCTTGAGTCAACATCAATGAGTTCCCTTCGCGAGAGGTTCATTCGTCGTGTTGCATCTGAATCTTCATTCTCGTAGCGCCACCAGGTGCGACCCCTTCGAGGATGCATGTAGCGTGCCTCCGGAACAATCAATGTCCATCCTTCTGGGAGGACCTTTTCGGCAAAAGGACGCATCATACTGGCATCGCCAGTCATTCCATGCATCATTACCAAAGTAGGCATTGTACCGCCTCAGAGCGTGTATTCAAAGACTTGAGCGCCTGCCACCCGGAGATGTATAAACGACTCAGGGCCACGGACTGTGATGGTCAGCGAGTATTCTCCTGAGTTCGAAGGGATGGTTCCAATCGCGCCTTTCTCTGTTGCGCCTGAGCCCCATGCACGGGTCAGTGGAGATGCCCCTGCATGATCTTTCATCGTGAGCGATCCCGAGGCTGGCCCTCCCGATGCAATTTCGACATCGAGGTACCACACGAGCGTGTCCCAATCTCCATCGTTGGGATGGCCTTCATCGAGGAACGTATCGTAGACTTCTTGGTCGTTCTCTTCATACAGGGAATCAAGTAAATCACGGGCGCGGTAAAAGTACACATCGCCAGTGTAGCCGCTTCGAGCCAGATTGAGGTCCATTCGCAACTGACGAACATCCTCAGCATCTGTCCAAACAAAGGTTTCCATGAAGCCTTTGCTGCCGCTGAAAGTGTACCTCAGTTCGTGACCTTCTGCAGATACGGCGGTCACACGGGCGTTGCCATTGGTGATTGAATCAGTGGTTGCTGTCCACTCTTGCCCGAGCAGTGTGAACGTCCAAGTGTCGCCCACCGTCCAGGGGAATGAAAACACTGGTTGTGGCTCTCCATTCTCGTACACTGAAAGACCATCCATGGTCACACGCCCCAAAAACGGATTGTGGTTGATCACAGCATGGCGTTGCGCTTCCCGCTCGGAAGAGATGCCCAGTTGGTACAGGCCCTCACCTTCATCGATCTCAGCAACGACCAAACGAGCGCTGTCTTCACCAAACTGAGGTGTGATGAAGGTGTAGAGCCACTGGTCGCCGAGTTCCCACTCAGGAAGCGCCTTCTGAGCTTCTGTCGTGGTGTCTTCTGATGAGCCAGCCATCGTGCCGTCTGTGCAACCTGCAAGCGTGGTCG
>Ga0206677_10000101_pt1 | contig 70008 bp, 55 predicted proteins | sample M130m12015metaG_FD_155475 | JGI IMG/M metagenome (GOLD analysis project Ga0206677, IMG submission 155475) | Ammonia-oxidizing marine archaeal communities from Monterey Bay, California, United States - M1 30m 12015 | ecosystem: Environmental > Aquatic > Marine > Intertidal zone | place: USA... | reverse complement strand
AATTCACCTTCTGAAGGAGCCCTGAAGTCGAGTGAGAAAATCATCGACGGAACCCAGGTCAAGAGAAGTCGACCAACCAAAGAGACCATGAGAAGGATGATGAATCCAAGTTTGATCCTTTGTTGTAATTTTGGCGATTGGAATGCCATTAGTGCCATAGAACCACCGAGAAGAAGTCCCAGGATTATTGGAACATAGAATCGTGCAAGACCTTGCCTTCCTTCACCAGTAATCCAGTCTCCAATTGGGACTTCACCGACAAGTGATTCAAGCGTCTCGAAGACCATGGTGTGGTCAATACTGTTGACGACGTAGGTTGAAACAACCTCGAGATACATCCAGACGAGAGCAATTGTTGCTACGACTTGTAATGTGATAATTTGCCATTGCTTCCTCAGCATCTTGAGATGGAGTGTACGTGGACGACCACCAAGAAGGGAGACGTCGCTCTGAGGATCAACTTCACCTGCCATCTAGAATCCCCTCACTTGCATAATAGCCTGAGACAAATCCATGTCAGGCATCCAATCGATAACTTGTGCACCTGAACCCGCAAGGGTTGTCAAACGGTTTTGACGCTCAAGTTTGAGAACTTCATAGGACATACGTGGAATACGAGAGACGAGACGCTCGAAGTCAATACTCGAAGGAGATAATACTGTGACTTCGTGTCCTCTTCCAACAAGGTCTCGTACAGCAGCAGGGACTGTACCGTCACCTTCACATGAGGAGATAATGAATACTGGGCTGCCACGGCTAAATCTTCCACTTAATGAATTCGTGACAGCTTGCAATGGCATACTCCCTTCAGGTTTCACTCCAGCAAGAGAACTGAGGATTTTGAAATACTGCTTGTCTCCTGTGTCTGGAGGAAGATAGGACAAGCCATCTCCGTAGATGCTTAATGCAACGCTGTCACGTCGCTTTAGGAAAAATGCTGCAAGGCTAGCTGCACTCACTGTTCCCATTTCAAGTGGATTCTTCAGCACAGTTCCAATTCGTGAAACATCTCTCGAATCGAGAAGGATGTATAGATCAGTAACAGCATCACGGCACTTTTCATTAACCATCAAATCGCCTGTTCGTGCAAATGCTTTCCAGTTGATGTTCTTGAATGGGTCACCTGGCACGTATTCTCTCAAAGAATAGAATTCTGAACCTTGCCCAGGGGTTCTCAGAGTTGTTGCTCCAGTGTACATCTTGGGTGTACGAGAACGCAAGAAGGCTTCCTCAACTTCTTTGATTTGAGGAAAGATGACAATGTCTGAATGGTGATCGACATACATATCTTCTACGCCGAGGTTGAATGTGTTTCGAACACGAAGGGAAACAGGTCCAATTGAGTAATGTCCACGAAGCGGACAGCGCAATACGTAGCGTATGCGTGCACTTTCGCCAGGTTTTAGGTTGAGCCGCATCTGATTAAGACCACTTCGAAGTTTCATTTCATGCGGAATGTTGTCGTACACATCGAGGAGTTGAGTACGTCGGTTGCTTCGGTTGGTGACAAGAAGTTCGACATACAGGTCATCGCCTTTGTACAAGTTATCAGCTGAAAGTGTGCGCTGTACTTCGATATCACCATGACCAGATACCCAGGAATTAACCACAATGAATGTGATTAAAGCCAAACCAAGAATCATCATCTGATTGTTGGTAATCATCATACCGATCAGAATAAGTGCGATACCACCGGTAAAGGTGAACGCTGCCTTACGTGTCCACATAGTACTCACCTACGCCCCCAAGCTTTGATTCGCTTCACAAGTGCAACGGATTGTTCCAATGAATACTTTCCAGGTTCAATTGCAAATTTAGCAAGGACTGGGTCTTCGATTAGACCAACCAATTCCTTAGCGGGCATGGCATGGAATTCATCTCTTGTCAATCCATTCTGATTTCGAACCTTGGAAAGGAATACCTGCCGTATTTTCTCCGTTTTCGCATAGTACGTGTATCTGTTTGCATCTCCAAATCCGTAGTAAATGATGCTAAAGATGTGGCGCCATGGTTCTGGGTCTCGCTTTTTGAGAAGTACACCCTCAAATGTGATGAAGAGAACAACGAATAGAGCAAGCATTGCAAGCCCTTCTCCTGTGAAGTAGACGAGTAGGAAGTAAACAGTATTGTAGGAATCAGCCAAGAGAGCGTTCTGTGGGTGGCGGCTTTCGTCAAAGATGACCATTGCATTCTCAGCAGGTTCTCCTGTTTCACCGTCTTTTGTACTCATTAAGGATTCAGAAATGACATCGAGCGCCCACTTTCTATTATCGTTAGCAGGGACGGTTTTTTGCGGTGTTTTACCGTACTCTCCATTGTTGAACCCTTCGTAGTCATAAATCGCGTTAATCAGTGCACTGCCATCTGCAATGAAAAACACTCTACCGCCCTCATCTGGATCACAACTCGACGAAGCACATGCTTCGATTGAGAGATTAAATTGGCCCGATAGGTCAGGTGTTTCACTCGTTTGTTCGTTACCAATCCACAGGTCTCCATCACCATTGACATCGACAGTTGCTTGATTGCTGGTAACGGCTCGAACGTTTACGTCATTGAGAGCACCCTTTACACCGGGCACGATTTCAAGTCCTGTCACGTTGTTAAGGAGCATGGTGTAGGTGGCATTGTATTCGATTCGGCCGAGTTCTCCTGAACTCTTGACCCAGTGATGTGAGCAAACTCCGGCATCAGCCAGAGTCATGGACTGACCATCAAGTTCAGTGCACGGATGTGGACCTGTGACATCAGACCAACGCTCATGTTCGTCAATTGTGGTCTCATCAAGTGTTGTTCCGTTCATTCCACAGGGACTTTCTTGCATACACATCCAGATGTAATTGTAGTCAAGTTCTGCAACGTAATTAGTGTCGTACAACTGATAGCCAGAATAGCGTACTCCGTAGGCTTCACCAATACTTCCAGCGTATCCAAAGTCTTCCAAAACGATTACAGTTCCGCCATTGTCAACGAATTCTACAATTGCATCGACTTCTGAAGGTGAATAACCATCTTCTGTTGCAATCGTAATGAATCCATCTTCATCGAATTGTGGGAAGGAGAGCGTATCACGTTCAACTCCTGCAACGACGAACGTTGTGTTTCGAGGATCTTCAATGTCAGCTAACAACAGAGGACTGCTTACGAGAGATCGTGTTTCAATGCCCATATCGTTAATGTCTTCTCGGAACGCAGACATATCATCCCAATCGTCATCATACGCAGACAGTTGATTCGACTGACTGATATTGATAAAGTTCTGAAGAATTGTAAGCAAAAGGATACCAAGAACTGCCCAAAAAGCAACCTGAAGACCAATTCGCTTCAGATTTCTTGTCCGTTCCGCCGCCATTTCACTCACCTGCTAGAACACCGTTCAGACAAAGACGGGCTCGCATCGGTTTAGAAGGTTGTCCAAACGTGTTGCTAAAATGCTCATACATGCATCATCAAATTTTCAGCAAAATAACTTGCCCAAATGATGACACATCAGTTGAAGGAATGTACACATTTCCTTCCTTGGAAGGATAAGAAACACGACTGATGTCGAGATTATTTCCAAAGGCTATGACAAGGTCTGAAATCTCTCCATTGGAAATGTCTATCACAAAATCAACAAGGGTTCCAACTTCCTTGCCTTTTCGATCTTGGACGATACGTCCAAGCATTTCTTGACCGAAACTGGATTCCATATGCTTCGCCTTGTATTACCGACAGAGCAGGTAGGACTTGACCGTTTCCTTGCTCACATTGTTTCCATACCGAAGCCGTAATCACGGGTTCGCTTGATGTTGGAAAGTCCTGATGTCAAACGAGTTTCCATCTTTTGATAGTACTCGAGCATCTCAGGAGTTACAGTAGGACGGACACGAGTAACTGCTTCATCGAAGTGCTTCTTAGAGACCTTTTTCTTACCCTCTCGCATTGCAATAAGGGCTGCTTCTCGGCATACTGCTTCAATATCTGCACCAGTGAATCCTTCCATACTGGAAAGAATATCTTTGAGAGAGAATTTTGACAGTGGCATTCCTTGAGAGTGTATCTCAAAGATTGCTTCACGAGCCCCAGCGTCTGGAGGCGGTACGTGAAGAACACGCTCGAATCGTCCACTTCGCAGAAGTGCTGGATCAATCATCTCAGGTCTGTTGGTGGCGGCAACTATGATGACGCCATCCAGTGATTCAACACCGTCCATACTGGCGAGAAGTTGGTTAACAACTCTGTTCCCGACATCGCTGCCTTCACCGTTGGATGAACTTCTCATACTCGCAATGGACTCGAATTCATCAAGGAAGATGATTGAAGGAGAAGATTGCTTGGCCTTCTTGAAGATTTCACGGATTCCTCGCTCAGATTCTCCAACCCACTTGGAAATCATTTCTGGACCTTTTATCGAAATGAAATTTGCTTGAGCTTCGTTGGCGATAGCCTTAGCAAGAAGCGTCTTCCCGGTACCAGGCGCACCGAACAAAACAATTCCTCGAGGAGGTTTGATGTTGAAATGCTCAAAGATTTCAGGCTTTGTTAGTGGCCATTCGACGGATTCTTTCAAGCGTTCTTTGACCTCTTCAAGGCCACCTACTTCATCCCATTCAATTTCAGGGATTTCGACGTAAATCTCACGAAGGGCTGATGGCTCAACGTCCTTGATTGCATATCTGAAATCATCCATTCGAACTTCCATCTTTTCAAGGACTTCTGGAGGTATGGTTTCTTCTTCCAAGTCAATTTCTGGAAGATAACGTCGTAGCGCTTTCATTGCGGCTTCTCGGACGAGAGCAGCAAGATCCGCTCCAACAAACCCGTATGTGTTGTCAAGAACCCAATTGATTTCAAAATCATCAGCAATCGGCATTTGTCGTGTGTGGACATCCATGATTTCTTGTCGCCCATCGCGGTCTGGGACACCAATCTCAATTTCTCGGTCGAATCGACCCGGACGTCGCAGAGCTGGGTCAAGTGCGTCTCTGCGGTTGGTTGCGCCGATGACAACGACATTGTCACGGCCTTGCATTCCGTCCATCAAAGTAAGCATTTGAGCAACGACACGTCGTTCTACTTCTCCGCTGACATCTTCACGCTTAGGGCAAATTGAATCGATTTCGTCAATGAAGATAATTGCAGGCGAGTTTTCACTTGCTTCGTCAAAGATTTCTCTGAGTTGTTTCTCTGATTCACCGTAATACTTGGAGATGATTTCAGGACCATTAATCGACTTAAAGTGAGCGTTTACTTCAGTAGCAACAGCCTTTGCAATCATCGTTTTACCAGTCCCAGGTGGACCGTGAAGAAGAACTCCTTTTGGAGGGTCAATTCCGAGTCTTCGGAACAATTCAGGATGCTTCAGAGGAAGTTCAATCATTTCGCGAACTTTCTGCAATTGTTGGCCGATTCCACCAACGTCCTCGTAGGTGATTCCTTCAGATTGTCCGACGTCTTCATCGTCAATCGCTTCGTCTTTGATGATGATATCGGTATCGCTGGTGACTTTCACGATTCCTTTTGGAGTGGTTTGAACAACTGCAAATGGCAATGCTTCAGCAAACAATGTCATGCCTGGAATGAAGATTCTATCACCGGCCATAACTGGACGCTTAGAAAGGCCTCTGCGAGCAAAGCCTTCGATACCGGGGCCGAACTTCACCTTCTGCTTGTTTGCCATTACTGGGGAAAGTGTAAGTTTCGTACATTCCTTTGCCTCGGCTTTGATGACATCGACTCGATCGCCTAAACTTACACCAGCATTCTTTCTGATGATTCCGTCTATTCGGACAATGTCCATTTTTGCATCTTCTGGACGACTTCGCCAGTAGATAGCAGCTGTTGAGCGCTTTTCGCCACGGATTTCAACGATGTCACCAGGCTTGAGGTCAAGACCATGGTCTCCCGAAATTCGTGCTCTTCCGTGTCCTACATCGGATGGAATTGCCTTTGCTACCCTTAACGAAACTCCGTCATCATCGCCGCTCATGGGTTGTCTAAATCCTCAGGGTACTAAAACAGTTAGATGAAGAAATCCCCTTTTTATGTGCATGGAAATCAATCGTAGACTTCATGGAGGGAATAGAACTCGGACGGTCATGGTCCACGTACTCGAAGCAGGTCTCACCTACCTTGAAGCAAACAATCCAAACAACCGCCCCGCTGTTAAAGGGTTCAATATCATCAACGGTCAACTAACCGAAGCAAGTGATGGTTCGACCTTTGAATCGATTAACCCTGCTATCCTTGATGATAAGCTTGGAACTTTCCCTCTTTCAACTAAAGACGATGTCCATGCTGCTCTCGATGCTGCTCACGCTGCATTCCCATCATGGGCTGCAACTCCAGCCCCTACTCGAGGTCAAATCATCGGAAACATGGGAAGACTCCTCATGGAACACAAGGATGCAATTGTTGCATTGGAAACCAGAGAAATCGGAAAGACACTGAAAGAATCTGCAGGATCTGTCCAAGAAGCAATCGATACATGCCTTTTCTTCCAATCTGAAGGGAGAAGACTTTACGGTCAAACAGTCAACTCTGAACTGCCAGACAAGGAACTGTTCACCTACCGACGACCCCTCGGTGTCTGTGGAATCATCAACGCTTGCAACTTCCCAGCTGCTGTTCCGTTCTGGAAGATGATTCCAGCCATTATGTGCGGAAACACCTGTGTTTGGAAGAGTCCACAGGATGCTCCTTTACTCTCGTTTGCTCTTGCTCGAATTATGCATGAATCTGGACTCCCTGATGGAGTTATCAATCTGGTTCATGGAAAAGGAAGCGGAGCAGGACAATACTTGGTAGATGCAGTTGACGAAGGTCGTGTCAACAAAATCTCCTTTACTGGCTCAACAGAAGTTGGCAAGATGATCGGTGAAGTTTGCGGACGAAACCTCGTCTCATGTTCTCTTGAACTTGGAGGAAAGAACCCTCTCGTAGTTATGCCGAGTTCAAACCTTGACAACGCTGTAGAAGGCGCTTACTGGGGAGCATTTGGAACAGCAGGACAACGTTGTACATCGCTTGGGAACCTCATTGTCCACAAGGATGTTTACGACGAATTCATGGCCAAATTCATGGCAAAGGTCGAAGAAACAAAGATTGGAGATTCACTTGCTCATGATGGTGTTCTTTACGGCCCAATGCTCTCTGAAAAGTATGCAAAGGACTTCCTTGCTGGTGTCGAAATGTGTCTTGAATCTGGTGCAAAACAAATCTTTGGCCAAGGCCGAATTACCAGCGACAACAAGCCAGCAAACTTCCTAGGAACTGCTGAAGATGGCGTATTCATGTGGCCTCACGTCTTTACAGAAGTCACTGAAGACATGAAGTGTTTCCACGAAGAGGTCTTTGGTCCAGCAGTTACTATCTGCAAAGCAAATGATTTTGATCACGCTCTGCACCTTGCCAACGCAAGCCCGTACGGACTCTCTTCTGCAATCTACACAAACGATCGATTGGAAGCATATCGATTCAAGACTGGAATCAAGGCAGGTATGACTGGAATTAACAATTCAACAACCGGTGCTGAAGCTCACCTTCCATTCGGTGGAGTCAAAGGCTCTGGAAACGGTACACGTGAATCCGGTATTTGGGTTATTGAAGCCTACTCCTACTGGCACGCTGTCAACGATGAGCTCTCTGGAAAACTTCAATTGGCGCAAATGGATGTTGAAGAAGTCGAAATGGTTGAAGCTCAAGTCAACTGGAACGAATTGGTCTAATCGTTAGATTATGCCCTCATTTTGTTGCATAAATAACATGAGGCTAAAGGGCCAACCTCAAAGACCCCGAGTCCTTGGATAAAGCATTCCCAGTTACTGGGAGGACGTGAACTTCATGGGCGAAGGCATCAAACTTCCCGTTATCAACGGCTTGGGACGTACAGATAGAATAGACAAATGGTGGAGACAACCACTTGCAATGGGCATCGCATTAACTGCAGCTCTCATCTACACTGCATGGAGACTCGTCATCTTCCCTGACAGTATTTCTTACGATCTTGAAGGTTCGAAAGTTATGTCACCTATCTTCTCTCCAAATATTCTGGAATGGGAACTTTTTGGCCTCAATGAGTGGGATCATCCAGGATGGGTCAATGCGGCTATTCTTGTCCTATGGATTCCATTTGGTTTCCGAGGGACTTGCTACTACATGCGCCGTGTCTACTACAGAACGTTCTTCCAAAGTCCAACTGCTTGCTGGGTTGACGAACCTGACATCAATAAGAAAATAGGTTACGGAGGAGAGAAGCGCTTGTTTATTTTCAACAACCTTCACAGATATTTCCTCTACGCAGCAATCATCATCATCGCCATCAAGTGGTGGGATGTAACCCACACTCTACATTTCGAAGAAGGGTGGGGATTCTCGTTTGGTACATTCATCATGGCTACTGAAGCATTTTTGCTAACAATGTACGTCACATCCTGTCACGCACTTCGCCATCTTGCAGGTGGTAGCCTTGACCGCTGGGTCAGCGGAATCTCTGCATTCCGTGGTAAACTCTTCAAAAGAATTAGCGTATTCAACAGATCTCACGGCTTTTGGTTTTGGACCAGTCTTGGGTTCGTATTCTTGGGCGACTTGTGGACGCTTGCGGTGGCTGAAGGGCACATCAATGACATGGCCTTTGTAATATTGGGGTGACTAAATGACTGAAGAATACTTGAAACACGAATACGATGTTGTTGTTATCGGTGCTGGAGGAGCAGGTCTACGCGCTGCAATTGAAGCAGCACGAAGCGGTGCTAAGACCGCAATTATCACAAAATCTCTTCTTGGAAAAGCCCACACTGTCATGGCCGAAGGGGGCTGTGCTGCTGCTTTGCAAAACGCTGACCCTCGTGATGGATGGAAGGTTCACTTCCACGATACGATGAAGGGAAGCAAGTGGCTTGCTGACTGGCGCATGGCTGAATACCACGCAAAGGAAGCTCCAGACAGAGTACGTGAACTCGAACAGTGGGGTGCAGTCTTTGATCGTACACCAAAGCAACTCATCAATCAACGAAACTTTGGTGGACATACATTCCCGAGACTCGCTCACGTTGGAGATTCAACTGGACTCGAAATCATTCGTACATTGCAAGAACGTGGAATCCACGAAGGTATTGATATCTTCATGGAATACACCGTTCGCCATCTTCTCAAGGAAGGAGACCGTGTTACTGGATGTGTTGCTTACACCCGTGTAGATGGCGAATTCCATGCTTTCTCAGCAAAGTCTGTCATTCTCGCCACAGGTGGAATCACTCGATGCTGGAGCGTTTGTTCTGGTTCCTGGGAGTACACTGGGGACGGTCATGCTCTTGCTATGTGGGCAGGTGCAGAACTCCGTGATATGGAATTCATTCAATTCCACCCGACTGGAATGGTATGGCCCCCGTCCGTACGTGGAATCCTTGTTACAGAAGGTGTTCGTGGTGAAGGTGGACGCCTTACAAACAGTGAGGGAGAGCGTTTCATGTTCGATTACGTTCCTGATATGTTCAAGGGAGACCACGCCGAAACCATCGAAGAATCTGATAAATGGGTTGAAGAAGTTGTTAGTGGAAAGTTAGCAACCGTTCGTCGACCTCCTGAACTCTTGACTCGAGACGTTGTTGCTAAGGCAATCAAGGCTGAAGTTGGTGCCGGAAGAGGATCTGAACATGGAGGGGCTTACCTCGATATTTCACACCGTGGCCCAGAAGCAATCAAGAAGAAATTGCCTTCAATGTATCACCAATTCATGGAATTGGCTGGTGTTGACATTACCAAAGACAAAATGGAAGTTGGCCCAACAGCACACTACGTCATGGGAGGAATCCTCGTCAATGCTGAAACTCAAGAATCAACTGTCCCTGGTTTGTACGCTTGTGGGGAAGCTGCAAGTGGACTGCACGGCGCTAATCGACTTGGTGGAAACTCATTGTCCGATTTGATTACATTCGGAAAGCGTGCTGGTGAATTCGCTTCGAAGCGTTCCAAAGACCTGGCTCAACCATCCATTGACGATGCACAAGTTCAAACAGCGATTGAAGAAATGATTCAACCGCTTAACAAGGAAGGGGGAGAAAACCCTGGAGTCATTTATGACGAAATGCGAGAAATGATGCAAAACAAAGTCGGAATCATTCGTACAAAGGATGAACTCGAAGAAGCACTTGTTGAACTTAATGACTTCAAGAAGCGAGCTCTCGCTTCCTTCCCAGGAACATCTCGGCGCTACAACTCCGGATGGCATCAGGCCCTCGACTTGATCAATATGGCTGACGTTTCCATTGCATGTGCTCTTGCTGCACTCACTCGTGAGGAAAGCAGAGGAGGACACACTCGAGAAGATATGCCAACACCAGAAGATGAATACTGGGGTAAGACTCTGAACATCATCTGGATGGAAGAAGGCGAGGTAAAGATTCGACAAGAACCCGTGGAAGAGATGAGAGATGATCTCAAAGACGCAATCAAGGAAGTAAAGACCATGATTGCAGAACGGGCTGAAGAACAAGCAGGAGGTGGCAAGTGATGTCATTGAAAGGAAAGAAGCAGGCATTCAAAGTAGCTCGTGGTGAAGACGGAGAAACAACGTTACAAGATTACGAAATTACGCTTGATGAAGGAATGGTAGTTCTGGATTGCATGCACCGTATTCAGCACGAAAAGGAACCTGATATGGCAGTTCGCTGGAACTGTAAAGCAGGAAAGTGCGGCTCATGTTCTGCCGAAATCAACGGACGTCCTCGTTTAATGTGCATGACTCGTATGAGCGATGTCGTCGCAGAGACACCTAAAGGACAACCAATCGAAATCCGCCCAATGAAAGCATTTCCACACATCAAGGACCTTGTCACAGATGTTCAATGGAACTACGATATTGCTCAGAAGATTGCACCGATCAATGGTCCTGAAGAAATGAACTGGGAATTTAACCAAATGGAAGCAGACCGAGTACAGCATTTCCGTGAATGCATCGAGTGTTTCCTATGTGTCAACACATGCCACGTTCTAAGGGATCACGAGATGTTTGATGACTTTGCTGGACCAAGAAACCTCGTTCGACTTGCACAGTACGAAATGCACCCTCTCGATACAGAAGACCGTATTCCAGAAATCAAAAAGGAGTTCGGAATCGAATACTGTAACATCACACGATGTTGTACAGAGGTTTGCCCTGCCGGAATTCAAATCACTGATGATGCTATTATTCAGCTCAAAGAACGAGTCGTTGACCGTTACTACGACCCATTGCAGCGAATTTGGAGAACAATCACTCGAAAGAAGGTCAGATACTGATACTATTTCGTTTCAAAAAAAACCACTTTTGGCACCCGCAAAAACATAGCGTCATATACTCGCTTGGATGATGTATAGCGCATGGACAGAACACTATCAGACGTAAAAAGAGAGTTTTCAACCGCTAACACAGTCGGTTGCATTCTAGGCTTCTTGGGCCTTACTATCATTGCAGCAACACAGTTAACAGCACTCATGCCGTTATTGTTTGCACCATTGGTTTGTGGGACACTAGGATTCCTTCTATACAGATCTCAGATCAGCAACAAGCAAATTAACATCGTTGCAAAAACAAAGCCCAATGCAAGTCAAGCCTCAATGGTTTTGGGTAAGATATAATCCGATGAAGGATTCTTTGTTGCACGAGGCCAATCAACACATCTAACTCAAATGTTATTCATCAGGAATATGTAGGCCGAACATGGCCATAATCCAATGCCCTCATTGTGAGAAGGATATTGAATTAGACGCTGGCTCCGCTGGACTATTCGATTGCCCTTACTGTGAACAGCAGTTCTCATGGGGAAATGTGCCTCAGTCTCACACCACTAGATGGTTTGATTTATGGATCGGTTTACTTATTCCATCTTTGACTATTTTTCCAGGAGTACCAATCATGCTATTCATTTTTGAACCTCAAGGATTGGAAGTTTTGATTTATTTGATCGTAGGCATTATCTCAAATATCTCAACCACAATAATCCTTGGATTAATTGGATTACGAACGCAAAGATATCAATTAGCGCTAGGTGCGTTATCATCACCAATCATTAGTGCAATCACTTTCTATCTTTACGTAGACGCATTCTAATTTACCCTTCTTCTCGAATGATAACCAAGTGGCCCCTTTTATACGTTTCATCTGAATCGGCTTCTAAGAAGAACGAGGGCTACTAAGAAGCCATTCACGCCCAAAACCAAGTGAGGTAAGTAACTCAGATTCTGAGTGAGTGCGAGTAAAAAGATGAGTATGGATTGCATTCCATACCCAAGTGAAGATGATACGGTTAATTCAAATCGTAATTTTGCCGAACCTTTTCCAGATAACTTGGAGACGAGGCTATCTTGCCAGCTGAAAAATACAACATAAATCGTGTGAAAGATATTCACTGCCGTTTGGCTCTCCCAAGGTTGAGCAACAGGGCGAATACGCTCATCGATTCGACTTGTCGAATCTCCAGAACCGAGCATTCGCATCAGTATTGAAAAATGATTGAATAGTGAATATTGAAGCAACGTAGCAAGAATAATGATCGATGTTAAACCTATTTTCCAGTCTAAGACAACCCCGAAGGCGCACATTACTGCAATGAGTCCGATTGTATCAGCGACAGTATCCCAATATCTGCCCACATGTGAAGGCCTCTCTCGGATACGTGCAAGTTCACCATCAACTGCGTCTATGACGCCTTTAACGACAAGCAAGAGACAGCTTTCCAACAAGTAGCCCTCTAAGATCAACCAAGCACAAAACAGAGAGAGAAGAAAATGTATATTTGTGACTTGGATGACCGAAATTGGCTTCTTTTCAAGAAACTTTGCAGCAACACGGGCAATAGGACGGCCCCATTCAGAGAGATTGAAAACCTCAATAGTACCGTACTTTTTCTTGTTTTCTGGCATTATGTTCCCCATCACCAATCGCCTTGGGGGAGTTGAGAGTCGTACTGTTCGATCAGTCCAAAAGTGGAGAACATTAGTTTTCAATCATTTCTTCGATTTCTTTTGTTGCTAGAATCAATGTTGGAGCCCATAGACCGACAAATATGCCTAAGTTTTCATCTCCGGTTACAAAGTAGACATAGAGAGATCCTACTACTGACAACATACTTGCTACAAATCCAATTCGTGATATTTTTCCTTTCATTTATTTCACCTTAATCTCCTTTTTTTTTATCTTCACCTATAAACTGGTGTTTTAGAAATAAATTTTGGCAGTGATATGAAGAATTAACGAAGTCTCCAGCGACCAGATTCGATTCTGGAATTCTCATCAACTTCCATTGCATACAGGTATGTCCAGGCCCAATGCATTCCTTCGTTTGTTTGAATAGGAACAATCGTTCGTTCATACAGAGAATTCTTGCTCTCATATCCGTAGAACCCTTCAATAGAATCCATATCCCTCAAACAGGATTCAACATCATTCATTTTGACTAATTCTCCGTGAACTAGGCCTTCACCTGCCTTCATCCCAGGATAATATTCTAAATCATACAGAACTCCTTTCGTTGTACCCTCTGTTGTTGATTCTATGTACGGTGAAATCTCTCCATTTCGAACCTCACCGTTCATCAGCGTACCATACACAAACAAATGTTCGATGACTGGGAGCCCCCAATTGCCATCCATTGAATGATCCAAACCAGAGTCTGGAAGACTTCGACTGAGAAGTCCTTGTCTGATTAGTTGCTCATACTCAGCGCTTGGTTTCGTGTAATGAGGTTTGATTTTATCTTCACAAACAACGTAGGTCAAAGCTGTGCATAGTTCACCACTCTGCCTTACAACAAGGACTTCCTTGGGCTTGTAGTAACCCCCTTTGGTACCTTCTTTGATGTTCATCGTTTGCCAAGTATCCTCATCAAGTTCGAACAGAGCACCTGGTGTAGCATGGTAATTATTCAGAGGCACTACGTCTGCAGCACCACCTTTTCGCCCTGAAGAATGATAGTGAAATTTCAGGTTATGACCAAGCACCCATGCAGGTTCAATCTCCGTAAGGCCATCAGGCCTTCTTCCGTTTCTTTCACAAAATCCTTTCCAGTCGTTCCAGTCTAAGTTTGACCCGTATCCAAAATACATCATCTCAATCCGCTCCGAATTGAGTATTTATTAATAGTTATTAAAACTACCAGTTGCACGGTTCAAGGACGTCTTGGCCTTGCATATACGGCTGAAGTGCTTCTGGTACACGGACACGACCATCTTCGAGTTGGTTCTGTTCGATGATGGCTACAAGAGCCCTAGAAGTCGCTACTGCTGTTGAATTCAAGGTATGTACCATCGGTTGATTTGGATGTCCAGGCGTTCCATATCGAATGTCAAGGCGATTGGATTGGTAATCTGTACAGTTCGAACAAGAAACAATTTCCTTGAATGCTTTTGCACCAGGCAGCCATGCTTCGAGATCATACTTGCGTGCAGCAACTGTCCCCATGTCTCCAGTACAGATGTTGACGACCTCATAATGAAGCCCAAGTGCATCCCAAAGGTCGACACAGTTTTGCAATAATTCTTCATGAAGTTCCCATGATGTTTCAGGAGTTGTAAGAATGATTTGTTCAATCTTTGTGAATTGATGGACTCTCCAGATGCCTCTGTCCGATTGACCATGAGCTCCTACTTCTCGACGGAAGCATGAGGAAACACCGACCATCTTGATGGGGAGTTGATCTTCTGGAATCGTCTCTCCCATGAACATAGCAGTAAGTGGGTGCTCAGCAGTTGCAATCATGTAGTAGCCATCTGGTTCAATGCCATACATTACTGTCTCAAAGTCAGAAAGGTCAGTTACACCTTCGTAAGCAGCACGATTCATCATAACCGGTGGTTGAACGAAAGTAAAGCCACGTTGTTGAATAAAATCAACAGAGAAGGCTTGTAGAGCCATTTCCATACGTGCAAGGTCTCCCTTTAGGAAGAAGAATCGGCTTCCTGTAATCTTAGCAGCACGTTCAAGATCAACCCACTTGTTCTCTTCAATCAGTTCATTGTGAGTTTTTGGTTCAAAGGTGAAGGTTGGTTCTTGGCCATGCAAAGAATGCTTTGTGTTCCCAGATTCATCAGCACCAGATGGCACTTCTGGATGAAGGAGATTAGGAATTCGCATTCGAATGGCGTCTCGCTCTTCAAGAACTGCTGTAGTCTGAACTTCCATCTCAGAAATCCGTGAACCTAAATCTGCCACTTCGGCAAGAATACGTTGTGCTTCTGCTTCATCTCCAGATTTTTTTGCCGCTCCAATTCCACGAGCTGCCTCGTTCTTTTGACGTCTTAAATCTGAAGTTTTGTGAAGCAAGTCTTTCCATTTCGCATCTAATTCAATGACACTGTTAATTGGGTCATGAGGAAGGCTTCGTCGATCAAAATCTGCACGGATTTTGTCTGGCTCATCTCTGAATAAATGGATATCAAGCATCATTCATCACCTACAAACTGATATTGAATTGGAACATTGCCATTCCAATGGTCATTATCCCACCGACAATGTAGCCCAGAATGGCTCCACCATTGAGAAGAGGAAGGCCTGCTTGTGCCTTTCCTTGGCCAACATACCACATGAGGATGGAATAACCAATAAGACTGCCAATCAGTGTGGTGATGGCCATAATCCACCCATCATCTCCACCGATGTATTGGAGGACAGAAAGAACCAGCATACCAGGGAAGATCACATCACCCAGGCCCATCAGCATTGCATCGTTGCTCTTTTTGATAACTCGCTCACGAGGTTGCGGAGAAACTTGATCATCTGTTGAAGGCGCAGATATGACGGTTGAGGGGGGAGCACGTTCCGCTCTAAAGGAATAATCGGAGCCTTGTGGCGCAACCAGGAGAATTGGAAGATTGAGATTAATCATCGTATCAGCAAGATCGAGCATATGCTTCGATTTGTACACAGCCCATGCATCGTATATCGCTGCGGCAACCATGAACACCATAATCAATGTTGGAACAAAGGAAACACCGAGCATAACAATGACACCTGAACCGACAAGGATTCCAACTGTGTTGACCACGTACCATTCGCTGTGAACATAAAGTAGAATCATCAATATAATGCTGACAAGCAATCCAATCAATGTTGGAACGTCCTCAAAGACAATTCCTCCACTTAGGAACATCGAGGACTCAACAACCCCTGAGGTTGTGGAATAATTCTCACCGATGACAGTGGCATGAAGATGTGTTGTATCATCTTCTGCATCTTCTGAGGTATCGCCAAAGGCGACTGCAACGTTTTCTCCTTCCGCTACATCGACAATCAATCTCTGAACCATACTCGATCCGTACAAGAGTCGTGCTTCATCTTCTGTTGTGATCAACAGTTCAGTATAACCTGAATTGTCAATATCTGTCAATCTGACGTCTCGGATTTGATCGGCGAAATTGTTGATTGAAACTTTGCTTTCTTCGACAACAAGTTCCTCTTCACCCGGCTGATAATTCCAAGACATGATGTCTCCGTCTTCAGTTCCGAGGACAATGAGTTGGTTGCCATTATCCGCTTCACTCATCGGTACATCGGCGACATTTGAGTAACCGACATCAGCTGCTGAGAAGTTTGCACTTGAGGTAGCGTTGATGAGAACCTTTGCAGTTTGTTGGAAGCCTGAACCAACGTCTCCGATTTGACTAACGGTCTTTTCTAGTTCAACAACTCCAGCCATTTCCTTGCTAACAATGAGAAGATGAGTGTCGTCGAGGAGTTCGGCTTCAATGAGATCATCAACGACTTTCATCTCGCTTGGAAGTTGCCAAACAGCCTGTAATGTCATGACATTAGGTGTTTCATCAAATGTGGCAAAACGGTGGAGTTTCTCTCCACCATCAACAATGTAAACTGAATCGCTTGTTTCGACTGCAAGTATGCAACCAAATTGGACGATAGGAAGGATATTGCCTTCTAAATCGTACTCAAAACACTCGTATGTTGAGAGAAGCGTTCCATCAGTGAGTGATAGAGTATGAATCAATGCTCCATTGTTTATTGTAATCGTATCTGGACCGGTTGCAACAACGAGTTTAGCGAATTCATAACTTTCAGTTCCGTGAGGAATCACAGATGTCCAAACAGGTTCATCCATCCCGAGTTGATTCAACCGAATCGTGTTGTTGATGACCCCACTTTCGTTGGTTCGAATTGAATCAATGTATTGATTCATGCCAATTTCAGTCAAATATTCGGCCTCAGTAACATCTGTTGATTCATATTCGAACGCTGTGACGGTGTCATCGACCATGATTTGATGAGCCAATGGTACGCTTGCGTACATGAGAGCGATGAAGAGAATACCCATGATTCCGTATTTGATGACCCATTCTTTCTTGTAGCGAGCGAGGGCGAGAATTGCTGCTGTAAAGATAAAAATCATCAACAATTCAAGTCCGATATAGCGTAACTGCGACGCCCCTTCTGCACCGAACGCTTGCAATCCAGCCCTGTCGTACCAAGGGCGGATAAACATTGCAAGGAAGATGGTAACCAAGAACATCGAGGCCATTCCAATCATAGATGGAAGTTGGCGGCGGAAGTCTCCGTTCATGTCGCTCATGCTCCTGCCAGAAGAGGAACACATTTGAGCACATCGACGTAACCATAGCAAGAATCGTCTATCGCCACACCTATCATGAGTGTCCTACACGAAGAATCTGGGGGAGCGAATGTCCAGTATCCGACAATGGCTTGACCTGACCAAAACCCGTGGTATGAAGCTTGGACTGGAACGCGTCAATGTGGCTCACAATTCTCTTATTCAATCCTATGAATCAACAATTATTCACGTTGCAGGGAGTAACGGAAAGGGAACTGCGTGTGCTTTAATGGCTACACATCTGAATCGATTAGATCAAACTACGGTCATGTTCACTTCACCACATCTTGTTCGTCTTGAGGAACGAATTCGAATTGATGGTCGACCCATCTCAGAACAACAGTTCGAGATCTATCTTTCATTAATTCAGCAAACTGAACTCGATTTAGGTATTGAATTAACCTTCTTTGAGATTACATTTCTTGCTTCGTGCTTGTGTGCTCGCGATGTCAATCCTGATGTTTTCATCGTCGAAACAGGACTTGGCGGGCGCTTTGATGCAACACGAATCTTACCCGCTGACCTTTGCCTCCTCACATCGATTCAACTCGAGCATAGAGAAATTCTTGGAGACACATTGGCTGAAATCGCTGCTGAAAAAGCAGCCATTGCTCGACCACGAAAACCAATGTTTGTTCGAGATATTGATGATACTGAAGCTCGTTCTGCAGTCGAAAACGAAGCACATAATGCTGGACAAGAGCCTCTAGGAGAGAGTCTTTCTCCTGCAAATCTAGAATGGATCACAATCGATTCCAAATCCTCAATGAAAGAAGAAGCATTGATGTTGGTAAAAGTGGCCTTGGCCCGCCTCAATTACAAGATTGATTCGATAGATGAGTCCATGCAATCACTCAACTGGCCTGGTCGAATGCAACACATCGAGCCTATGTCATGGGGAGGATCTCTTTTCGTAGATGCTGCTCATAATCCGAGTGGATTAAATCGAGTTTTACCGTCAATTACTGAGCGTGTGGCTTCAAAAATGGAATGGTGTTTGGTCTTCGGTTGCACTCCACAGAATGATTTAGAAGAATTTGTTCAACCGTTGATTGACCTTTGCAAGAAAAATCCGCCAGCGAATATTTTGCTTACAGTGCCTCAAACAGGACGCTATCCCGGAGTGCCTCTTTCAGAATTAGTACATCTTGATTGGTCATCTACAGAAGCCGTTCATCAAGCGCCAACACCACAAGATGTAAAACCAATTCTTGAACAATTGCGACCTCAATACACCCTCGCAATTGGCTCCCTATACCTCATAGGAGAGTTGTTTGAGACATTTGACCTATATGGGTCAAAACATCTCGAATTATTCTCACCAAACACTCAAAGGTAGGATGAACGAGCCCCGTATGAGTCAACATGAGCGAAAAGTGGGACCTTCGATTTATTGAACTTGCACACCACATCAGTTCTTGGAGTAAAGACCCTTCAACAAAAGTTGGTTGTGTTGTCGTTGGCTCGGACCGAGAAATCCGTTCGACAGGATTCAATGGCTTCCCAAGAGGTATTGATGATTCGATGGAACGACTTGAAAATCGAGAGGAAAAATATCCTCTTATCTGTCATGCAGAAGAAAATGCGATTATGCATGCTGCACGAATTGGAGTTTCTCTGAAAGATTGCACGGCCTATGTCACATGGCCTCCATGTACGCGATGCGCTCGTTCATTGATTCAAGCAGGTATCATCGAAGTTGTTTACGCTGGTGGAACTGACATACCAGAGCGATGGGTTGAGGATTTCACTCGATCGACTGGTATGATGAAAGAAGCAGGTCTTAAACTTCGTAATGTCAATCTGGAGTAATCAACCCCAGAAACGTCGAGTTCTGGCGTATTCAATTTCTGCATGATGTATTGATTGCAGTAAACTATCCATGTTGTTACTGTGAACCTTTCGAAGAATACGTTGAGCAGTCGCTTCCCCAACACCTCTTGCCATCAAACAAACAATGGCGGGAAATCCATGTGTTTTGAGCAATGAAGCGTTTCGAATCATACGATTACGATCGCTTTCTTCTTCAGAAACAACCCATCCTTCAAGCATCTTCTCAAGACCTTCTCGAGCACAGACAAGCATTTGTCCTTTGCAAACTATACAATTTCCTGGGTCTTTGAGGTCAGGATAGCGTTCAACTCTGAATCGACGTATTGCTTGACATTTTAAACAACAAAGTACGGCTCGTTCATTCATCAATCGAAGTCGCAATCGTGCTCGAACTGCTTCGTTGTCCCAATTCGGAAGGAGAAGGTCTCGTTGGCTTCGATCAGATACACCTAGTGGTCCTGTTGGCGTAACGACAATGTCGAGTAGTCCAGATTGTATTCCTTGTAGGACATCTTTCGCACCTTGAATGTCCATGCGTTCGAAGTAGAGTTTACTGAGAACTTCATCGACAACGATGGTTCCTCGATACTTTCGAACAAGTGCGCCAAGATTGATTTTACGTGGATCTACGCCATGACGTAAGATTCCAAAGGTCTTGGCTACTTGTGCAAATCGCCATCGAACTTGTCGCGAATTTGGAAGCGTAACTGCAAGTAGTCCTTCGATTCCGTCGGCTGGGAGTTCATTGAGCCAATCAACAACATCGTGAGGTTCTAAATCCGAACCTGAGAGATGAATTCGTGTTGGTTCAACCATTAAGCCTCCCCAACGTCCTGTTTTGGTTGAGGCCATTGCAAGCAGGAGATGTCCAATTGTCTCATTGATTAACGTCCCTTGACAGATGTTGATGACAAGTGCTTCAGAACGACGCTCAATTGTAATGGTTTGATCATCCGGTAATGCTTCAGTTGCATCGATATGCCGAGTGATTGTATCTGCAAGAAGGCCAAGTGCTTCTCCATCGAGTGGATAATCAGCCAATGGCTTTCCATCGTGAGTCAGAACACCTGCTGGGTCAATCTGGTCAGACCCTCTGGGTTCTAGCAGATTGAAATCTTCTGCAATAAGACGGCGAAGTCGACCAATGTTTCGAGCTACTGCAGCAGGAACTGGCGGGAGTTCACCAACCCACGTTGGCGCTTCACCTTGCATTGAGACAGGAGCGACGAGAACTTCGCTTTGTTCTGGATCAGCATCAACAATTGTCCATGTTCTTCCAGCCATAACGAACTGACGTATACGTCCATCTTCTTCCTCTCCACTCCCATTGAGTTCAAGCACGAAGGATTCGTCTACATTTCCAATCGTTCGACGTGTTACAACATCTCGCACTCTGTATGATTGCTTGTCAGGGATCATCGAAAGATGGCTTTCCACCCACTTGCGTGTCCGACCAGCAGAAGAAAACCATCCATTCTTGAAACGCTTCGGTATCGGTAGTTTTCGAGATTTATACTCTGATGGAATTTCTTCATCTGGAACATCGTATCGAGGTAACTCATCAGGCCAATTCTCTTCCTCAGGGACCAATCCCTTTGCTTCAAGATAGAGGCTTTTTGGCCATCGGTACCACGGTCGTTCGTTTACATCAATAGCATATCGAAGGAGCCAACGGTCGGACAGAACTGCAAGCATCGTCTCAGTATCTTTTCGTTCCCAGTTTTCGAATTGCTCAGCATTAGAAAATGTTTCATGAACTTCATCAATTGGAACGACCTTGAAACTATGAGCCATGAGCATGATTTGGTTCGCAGCAATACTGTATGGACGCTTTCTCCACTCAACATCCTCAATGTAGCCCATGTGGGAGCGATGAGCGACAACTGCTGCTTCTGCAATACCATCAGTTTCCCAAGCTAGAAGGTGGCCGCGACCAATTCCACCGATTCGGTGATCAGCACGACCAACACGCTGAAGCATTCTGTCTACAGAACGAGGGCTTTCTAGTTGAACGATTTTTTGAATCGAACCAACATCGATTCCAAGTTCAAGACTTGAAGTGCAGATAAGGGCATGAAGTGAACCGTTTCGAATATTCTCTTCCATTTCTTGCCGTGTTTCTGCAGCCAAACTTCCATGGTGAACACCAATATTGAGTTGTGGAGCCATTGTTTGCAAACGCTGTGCAACTGTTTCGGCTGCATTTCGACTGTTTACAAACACGAGGCAGGGTGGGTCTTTCCCAACAAGTTCTGCAAGAAGTCGAAACGTAGCGTGTGCTCTAGGTGATAGACGCATTTCTATCGCTCCCACCTCATCCTCAGGCAACGGAGGTGCAGTTTCAACTGAGAGGACTGTAGAACGCTCTGCAGGGGCATTAATTGGAATACATGATTCAGAAGCCATCCACTCTGCAACTTGTTTTGGATTGCCAACAGTCGCTGAGAGACCAATTCGCTGAAGGCGTTGTCCACTCAATGCTTCCAATCGCTCAAGACCAAGGCGTAATTGCCATCCACGTTCGCCACCAGCCAAATCGTGAACTTCGTCAATAATCACTGCTTTTACACTACTAAGAAGGCCACGTAATCGATGTCCAGTGAACATTAATTGGAAGGTTTCAGGTGTTGTAACCAAGAGATGTGGAGGTTTCCTAACTTGTCGGGCCCGTTCACTCGTGGTTGTATCGCCATGTCGAAGTGCGAATCGTAACTCGAGAGCTTCACTTAATTCAGCAAGGCGGCGGTCGACGTCTCGATTGAGGGCTCGAAGGGGCGTGATGTAAAGAATAGCAAGTGGATCCCATTCCTCTACTTTGCATCGATGAAGAAGTGGTAATACGGCTGCGAGTGTTTTTCCAGATCCTGTTGGAGCGATGAGGAGACGGTCGTTTCCTGCAGAGAGTTCAGGCAAAGATGCCTCCTGAATAGGGGTCGGATTCCAACCTCGCTCTGCTATGAACGATTGCAATTGTGGGTGCAGTTGGGAAAATACATTTGACATACTCTCCCCCTCCCCGTAGAGAGTGGTGATTGGGCTTCCTTCTTGAGGATTTGTAGTTCGTTAGAGAACTTCAGTCCTCGTCATCGTCGTACTCATCGTCATCATCGTACTCGTCATCGTCATCTTCCCAGTCTTCTTCTTCATCAGCGAATGCACCGTCTCCGAGATCAACTGCAGTTCGAGAGGCAACTGTTGCAACAACAATCAGAATCAAGATAGTAGACATAGCGAAAATCCAAGCAAGAGGTTGCTCCCGTGGTGAGTCAAGCCAGCCAAGATATTCTCCATAGGCGATGTTGATGTCGTGTTCCGCAGTATTGTCGTTGTCATTTACTTCAACCAAGATGTTTCCGTAATCGACTTCAACTCGTACTCTATCAACATCTTCAACTTCCCAGTCAACAGTGATAGGGATTGATTCACCCTCGCCAATTCCGATAATGGTCTTGACATCGAACGGGGTTGTATCGTCGCCTGCAAAGAATGCAACCTTGAATTGTGAATCTGTTGCTCCGCCGTTGTTCACAACAGTTCCTGTAATCTCTACGGAAGAACCAGGAGAGACGTGATCATCTGACACTTGGATTGACTTTACTCTCAATTCAGGACCAACGGCTCCAAGTCGGACCCATTGTCGCTCGAAGTCTGTATCATCAAAGGCAAGTTCAGGAATTGGGCTTGCTTCTGAGTTCGACACAAGTGGGAACTGGTTTCCTGCAGCATCCCATCCTGTCATGTAAAATCCAACGAAATCTCCTGCTTGTGGAGTAATTGTCCCACCATCAGTAATGTCAACTTCGCCAGTCCAGTAAACAACTTGATCAACTTGTTGCATTCCAAGGACTGCAGAACCAGCGCCGATTGTAACCGTTCGAGTTTGATCTCTCATAACCCAATGAATCATTTGTTCGGAACCGGTCAAATCCGCATCTTCAGAGCCTTGGAATTCCACGTAGATGGAAGAAAGGTCGTTTGTTGAAGAAACATCAATGACATTCAATGGAGCCATTCTTCGAACAACTCGAGGTGCTGCATCGTCAACAATAACACGTAGGGTCGTTGAAACCAATGTTCCAGTCATATCTTCACCACGGCCAGGAATGTTGGCTATTGAAATCAAACATGTACGTGTTGGTGATGATTGCAATGTCTTAGCGGAATCAAGTGGTACTTCGATCAAGTATTCTCCATCCTCGGTAAGAGAACCATCGCTCCACAACTTTTCACCATCAAAGACTTCAACCAAAATACCAACGTTTCGAGGTGCTGGGACGTTACTTCCTTCGTATACAACCCGTCCACTAAACGCCAATCGGTCGTCCTTGCGAACACGGGTTCCATCAGCCACTTGGCCTGTTCTTGGTTCGCTTACATCCTCAACTGTATAATCAGTAGGAGAGAGTGTGAAATCATTCTCAACTCTGAATGTATGTTCCAGAATCAAAAGCATGTCATCTTCAGGAGATCCACGTTCTTTGAAAACAAGAGCCAGATCACCCATTTCTTCATCTGGCCAATCCCATGCAAAGGTAAATTCAAAGGTTACAATAATCCAAGGAAGTCCTGATTCATTGGTAGTTTCGTACATCATGCTGCTTTGGCTGAGATGAATGTATTTGCTTTCACTCCAGAAGGTATCGTTCAATCCAGAGTAAGAAATTCGTTGTGCATCTCTGCTAGGGTTTGGTCCTTCAAAGTCGAAGACAAGTGAGATATGTTCGAAATCAATTGCCGTGTTTGCGTCAATAAATCCGACTGTAATGGATTGTTCAAGACCTGCATATACTGCTTCGTCATCGCTGTGTCCAACCCATTCAAGGCCAGTAAAGATAGCTGCGGAATCCTTGCGAGTCTGGAATGTTGCATCATCAAAGTTGAATCCTGGCCCAGATTGGAGTTCGTAAACTACGCCTTCGGAATCGGATTGTGTATAATAAATTGGATTGCCTGCTTGGTCGCCACCTTCCCAGTAATAGGATACACGGCCCATGTTCGGGTTTCTTGAGTGATCAATTGATGTGATGAACCACTTATTGTTGCTCTCGCTCATGTTTGTGACTTGCTTGCTGGCGTATTCTCCATCATCTGCAATACCGTTTCGGTTGACGTCGTGATCTGCCTCAACCCAGTACTTGAGTGTCAGTTCCATTGGGACACCTACTGCATCTCGCACCAAGACGCTGACCTCTTGTTGGTTGACTCCAGCTTCGTATGAACCATCCGTTGGATACAATTGTACACGCTCAGGTGGTGTTGCATCGACCTTGAATGTTCTTGACCAATCTGAGTTTGGCGCCATCACGTGGGTAGGATTTCGCTCGTTGTAGGTCTGAACTTGATAGTTCAGTCCATCTGGAACGTCAATCTCAGGTGTGACGACACTGATGAAGAAAGATCCGTTGTTATTCGTCGTATCTCGAGCGGTTGATTCGACCCATCCATTGCGGGAGACTCGAACGTCAAAGGCGCTGTCTAAAGGAGCATCATCAGAGTCCATGAACCACATAGCCCCTTGGAAGTAGAGCGTTTCTCCTGCAGAGACCCAGGCATTATTTGGGACATCATCTCGGACGAGATCTCCTTCATTGTCTCTGACTTTCATCCATCCAAGTCCAAAGGTGCGGTTGACTACGAGCCCTTCATCGCTAATGAGGTCCAGAGGTGAGAAACCTGCAGACCCACTATCATCAAGACAGCCTGTCTTGAATCGAACACTGTTTTGGTCTGGGAATTCACTTGTGATTCTAAACAACCAGTGAATCTCAAGAATGCTGTTGTTTAGCGTGGAGTATGAGTTTCCGTCCATGACGACATATCCTTCAGGATCATTAGGTGAAGGGAAGATGTCTCCGTTCTGCCAGAACAATGTTGGATTTGCAGCCGAGGAAGTCGTCATCAAAGTGAGAGTAGCCTCGCGAATAGCAGTCGCACTTTCACCAACGATGTGGCGAGTAATGACTTCATAGGGCTCACTACGTTCGTGGAGAATTTCTCCTTCGGGGATGTTGATTTCAAGATTGACTGTTTGCATGGTGTAAGTGACACTGAACGAAGTTAGGCTCAGAATACCACTGCTTTCAGAAGTCAAATCGATTGGGATATCAACAAACCCTTGCCCAGTGTCAGGGATACGATCGTTGAACGCCTTTACGATAAGATTGGTCGGTCCTGCTGCATTGATTGTTTTCGTACCGACCAGTACTCCGTTTTCGCTCCAACCAACAGTTGGATTCAATGGTGGATTAAATCCAGCAGGTATTGGATACGGTGCTTGAATTTCAAATCCTGGACGGGTTGGGGCGTTGCTGTGTAGAGCAATCTGTATGTCTTCAAGGATTGGCGTGTTTGCTGAGTTCGAGGTTGAGAAAGAAACCTTGAGACAAAGGTACCCATAGCTTGGAGTGGTGAAGGATTTGGTAAGTCCCGATTGTCCAAACGTTGTCAATCCACTACTGCAGAGACTTGAGGTACTGCCACCAAGTTGCACACTCATCGACGTACCAGATGGAACTGTGGCGTTGTAATGTATGGTTGCAGCAACATAAGTCGGGAACGGGTTGTTGTAGTTTGAACGTACATAGAAATTTCCGCTCGTGAAGTAATTTGTCGTGTATTGAACCGTGACCTGATCAAGGATTGGAGTGGCCGTTGAGGTTCCGTTGAGCGTTGCTCTCCAGGTGATTTTATTTCCAGCAGCAGAGAACCTCTTACTGTCACCGACCAATAGGGACTTCCATGTTACGCCGTCATCATTCGATACATCGATGTCGATTGAAGTCCCTGTGGGGATGTAGCCGATTGCACTCTGCAACTTAATTTCGTCAACGGTTTGACTGGAGGTTGTAGTTTTTCCAATAATTGTTGTGCTGGTTGTCGAGGGTGTTCTCTCGTCAAAGACAGCCCCGTCGCCCCACATGTGGATTTTTCGAGCAACGCTACCACAGTACGATGTGTAGTAACAAGCGAACAAAATTTGGCCACTCTCATCATCTTGTGAAATTCCATAGTGGCCACCGTTTGGCATTTCTTGAACACCCATTTTGTCCAGATTAAATCCATTCATGGTGAAGTGGTGATGCCGTGAACCTTGTTGATTGTACTCATTGACAATAATACGAGGTAGATCGACAACGAGACCAGAGTTCTGATTTCCTGCCGTTGAAGTTGTTTTGTACATGTAATCAGTAGCAGTACCCAGTGACCATGTGGAACTGATTGAGGATGGATTAGATGGATTTACTTCCATAAGATATCTGTTGTAGGTTGGGTATGTTGAAGAGTCGTAATAACTGACGAAGAGTTTTCCAGTATCTTCATCAAAGTCAACTCCAGTAAGATATGTTGGGTAGTTGTAATTTGTGTAACTGGAGCACGACCATTGGGTCTTTGCTGAGTTCAATGTCCACTTTGTCAAGTAGTAATAGGAGTAGGATACAGTCCAGATGTTTCCATTTGAGTCAACGGCAGCGTCGTACCAGTAACTCGAGACCTGAGAGATACAATTCGATGTTGAGATACTTGCAGTGCCAAGATATGCCCCTGTTGTAGAGTTGAATCGTTGAATTGTTGGAGCAGTATACATCGAGGTACTGGTATATCGAGTTGAGTGGACTTCATCGTCGACTTTGACGACGATTCCTCTGTAATTCCAAGCTGCGGAAGATGAGACTGAGAGATCGGTGAACTGCTTTGAGATGCTGTTGTATCCTTGGTCGCCAAGTGCAACGAATTGCCCCGTTGAATTGAGTATGGCAGAACTTGTGCTGGAAAGGTCATTTGAATTTTTGAATGAGATAGCGTTGTTTGTGGGGTTTCCTTTCAATCCAATTTCGTCATTAGCCGTTTCAAGGTTGGTACGAGTTCCGTATGGGAAGCCGTTTGGTCCACCCGACCAAGTTCCACTTCCGGCGCTTCCGAAGTCCTTGTTGTTGGTCATGTTCGTCCAGGTGGTGGTACTCGCCTCACCGAGGAAGTTGAATTGAGCAGATGTGACCTCTGCCCCGTATGGGAATGTTATCACTCCAGCAGAACCGTTTCCTTGGCCATTGAACGTGTGCTCATAGGACGTTAAGCCACCTTTGAATTGGGTCTCAGTCGTTGCTGAAGAAGCCAACGGAGCCATTACAGAGAGGGTGAAGAGGAGAGTTAAAAATAGCGCTTTTCGCATAGTGCAGACATCCCTTATCGCAAACTATCCCAACGTACCATATCAACACATCGGCGACAGGTCACCTAAACAATCCTCCGCAATGGTCATGAATCCTTCTATGCATAGCCCGACAAGAGGAGAGACAATGGCTGGATTATTTTCACGATGGTGGGCGGCTCAACATGGGCGACAATACTTGATTTTGGCAACGATATTTGGTTCGCTAACGGTTCTCTTCTTGGCAGGCATGAGTCAACTGTTATTCTTTCAAGAAGTCGATCCCTATTCGGAATACACAGGCTTAGCAATCGGCATTGTTGTCCTATCTGCTCTAGCCCTGATTGTCATCACTCCGGAATTCCTTGTTTTCAAGGGTCATGCAAGTACGCTCGACGAACTGTATGAAATCCAAAGTACGGCAGAATTGAAGCGACGACGCTCTGATGGAGACCGCTCTGCCTCAGTGCTCGGAGCAGGCCATGAACAACGTTGGAACGCATTCCTTCAAGAACGAGGCCTGCGACGCTGAGACAGGTGGAACGTTTGGAAGAGACCAGTTCAGTACAACTTCTCATCCGAGAGGTTTTGCTTGCTGGCGGCATGATTGTCATTCTCATCTTCGCCCTCTACGCCCACACAGGCTCAATGCCTCCTTTGGTTGTGGTCGAATCATCGAGCATGATTCATGATGAAAATGGAGAAGTCGGAAGCATTGATGCAGGTGATTTAGTTCTCGTCCATGATGCATCGATAGACTCACTGGTGACGTTTGCAGAGGCTACTGATGCATCGCATCGTAACTATGGCTATGAGTCGCATGGAATGGAAGGAGATGTCGTCATCTACAAGAAAAATGGAGAAGCGACAACCCCCATTATCCACCGAGCGATTCTTCGTGTAATTCCGAATCAAGTCGTACAAGCTTTCAATGAGAGCGAATGTTCGAACGATGCCTCATATGATTCAGAATGGATCGTAAATGGAGAAGCTGGAGCTTGCGTCTACACATGGGACGTTCCAGGAACAAATGTGGCCAATGTAACGTCAATTACGCTTGCATTCGATGGCGTACAATCCGGATACTACGACTGCGATAGGATGGCTCATGCTGGCGTTGAAGAATACCTCATGATCTACGAATGGGTCCCTTCGCATTCTGGCTTATTGACTCTTGGAGATGCGAATCAATGTTCAGTCGATCAAGGTGCTGCTGCAGTAAACGGATCATCGGGACTTCGAACAAGTGACGGGTCAACTCTTGGCCCAGTACGGGATTCATGGGTCGTTGGAAGAGCAGGAGGTGAAATTCCGTGGCTTGGATCAGTGAAACTGATGGTCAGTGGAACAGGCCCTGGATTGACTTATGTCCCATCATCTTCATTGATGTATCTCTTCCTCTGCATCGGAGCAATATTGCTTATGCCAATTATCATTGAACCAATAGTTCGTAAGTTGTTCATGTCCTCACCAGAGTACGTTCAAGCCAAACAAGAAGCTGGATTACTCATTGCCCTTGGAATAACTGAAGAAGAATAATCATTCTTCGCTATCACTGGATTGCTTCTTTGATGACAGATGCCGTTCTGCTGAATGAATACTCAGTTTTGTCATGAAGAGGAGTTCTTGAGCATAATCAAGGTTTGATTGTTCGAGGTATCGCTCGACACTTGCCTTTGACCTGCGAATGGTAGCAAGACGTTGCTCAGAACTTTTTGGCCGAGTTTCTTCTCCACGCTGATCCATAAGCCATTCTTCTAAGAGTGCTTGTCCCCATTCAGGTGCTCTAAATCGTGCAGACAACGTGATTTCTGCATGACGATGACGAAATCGAACACTTGAATCTCGTGTACGTGATGCTTGGATTGAACCTGGATTCCATTGATCGAATGGAATGTGAAGATGATTTTTACATTGCAGGTGGCCTGTTTTATCGATTGTTCCATCGATAATGAGTGCTCCACGTTGCAATCGAACGAATGCCTGAACAATGTCGTCTTCGATTAACCATTCAGCAATTTGAATTGCTTGTTGACCCCATTTGTCACTGGTCCATGTTTCAATGGCGCTACGGTGGAGCATAACACGACCTTGTGGCTCCCATTCATGAACCTTCACATTCAAGAGAAAGTGCATTGATTGAAATGGAGGCAGGGGTTGGAGAGACCGATGGCAGCGTCTTGGGGTGCAGTTAATTTTGACTGGCGCATCATCCCATTGCTCATTTTTGCTTGGTATCTTCTCCTTAAGAAGTGGGAGCGGGATGGGAAACTCGACGAATGGAATGCAACCAGAGTCTTCGGGTTCGTCCTTATGGTTCGGACCAAAAGAGGCCTTGATTTACTTGAAAAAGTGGCTAAGCCTCGTAAATTTTGGCGCTTCTATGGAGAGGTCTCTCTGTGGGTATGTAATCTTGCAATGCTCGGTGTTGCGCTTCTGGTCATTCTAGCATTCATCACTTCCATCTTCAATCCAGTCGACACACCTCCACCTTCTGCAAGTGAATTGGTTGCGATACCAGGTCTGAATCCAATGATTCCACTCTGGTGGGGATTAATCGGTTTCATCGTAGCGCTTGTAATACACGAATTTGGCCATGGACTGCTCGCACGAGGTCATGGAATGAGAATTCGTTCGTTTGGTCTACTCCAGCTCGGCCCACTTCCACTTGGAGCATTTGCAGAACCACAAGCAGAAGAGTTGTTCAAAGCACCTAGAAAAGAAAGACAACGAATGTTTGCAGCAGGTCCTGCAACCAATCTCTTCGCTGCATTTGCAATCCTCTTACTCCTCGGTGGTCTCGCCGCTCAATTCTCAACAACTGATGAGTCCATACACGTTCGAGGCATTGTCAAAGATCAACCTGCGGACCTTGCAGGAATGGAACCATGGGATGTAATCGCTACAATCAATGGAACTGAAGTGGTTGGTCTTGATGGTTTTCGAGCGTTGATGAGTGAACACAAAGCAGGCGATAACGTCACACTCGGCGTCATTCATAATGATGGAGTGAGCGAGAACTTGACCATCTTGTTAGGTGATAAATACGAACATTACCTCTCCGAAGGATTTTCAAAATCAGATTTAGAACTCCTCGAAGTCGAGCCAGGCGATGCATTCCTTGGGGTTGAAGGAATGGCGCAAAATACTGCAGGAATCGACCGGATTGCTGGACCACTCTCTCCAAACCAGGACTACACTCTTCTCCAGCGATCACTTCTCACACCGTTCCATGTTCTTCAAGTCATGATTTTGCCATTCGAATCTCAAGGAGTGGCAATGGCACCGGCAGAAGAAGCAATGCTCGAAACCGATGATGGTTTGATGAGCAGTTTGCTCGGAAAGGAAGGTCTTCTCTTCCTTGTTAACCTGCTCTTTTGGGTCATGTGGGTTAACATCCTTTTGGGATTCACCAACCTCATTCCAATGGTTCCTTTCGATGGTGGCCACATGTTCAAGGATATGGTTCATGCAGGTTTAACGCGATTTAGAGCAGTTGGCCGGAAACTCAAATTATGGAATTTCCATCCTATGTGGATAGATCACTGGTCTAGAAAAGCAAGCAGCATCTCATCATTGCTGATTTTGTTTGCTCTTTTGTTTACGATATTCATTCCATATTTCTAGAATTTTAAGCAGAACGTCTGCGTAGTAATTCTTCGATAACTGAAGGTTTGTTGACTTGAGGTTGTTCGAATTCAATCCGGCCCTGAAGAGATCCAAGTGTCGGCGATGATGCTTCTTGTTGACAGACGATCTCAATGAATTCGTTAAGGGGCATTCCTTGGTCCCAATCAATGAAGGCCCTACCGTTTCTGGTACGTGGTAACGAAGGGATTCTGCGCGCAAGTACCCCAAGACTGCCGCGAAGGGTTGTTGTTTCGACTCGGAAAATTCGCCAAGAATCCCCACGCACACCCTTCAGCCTGTGAGCATAAAGTGGCAAGAGGCCGCAACGTTCGCCCTCATACACCAAAGCGTTGTATTGATCGAGTGTCCTACCACTGAGATACAATTTTCTTGGTCGCGTCGTTTTCACTTCAATAGGGAAGCAGATATCTCCCCGTAATACCAAAAGATCTCCACTGCCTTCAATCCCTGAGCCAGCTGCTCGAACTACCAAAAAAGGACGTCTTAGAACCATTCTCATGCGTTCTTTTTCTTCAACAGAACACGACCGAATCACCTTCTCAACACCATCAGGAATTCCTGCCAAGACGTGGCGTAGTTCCCGCTCATACTGGCTTGACATGGTCTTACATCAATGTCAGCCGCCTTTATTGACTTCGGTCATATTACGACAAATGTGATGTGATTTTGTTTTGATTTCCTATCGGATGATTAAAGGACATTGATAGAGAGTATAAGATGTGCAGAAGATTGTCGTGAGGACTGAAGATTTTCAGTTAGCATATCGCGTGATGCATCTTCTACGTGAGCGTAAAATCAGTGTCGAACAATGCTCAATTGACGAACCACTCTCTCATCGCGATTCGATTTGGATTGGAACTCCTCAAGAAGTTGCACTACGACAAAGCGAAGGACGGCCTATTGCGGCTGAACTTGAATCGATTGACGAAATGATTGAAGAAGCAATCTTTGCTTTGCGTAGTCCAAAACGAACGCATCGCCTCATCATTGGAATCGATACTGGTCCAAGACCGGGTTTGGCATGGTTAGCTGATGGTGTTTTGATCGACACAATACAAACGGAATCAATCGATGAGTGTCTCACTCGAATCAACGCTCTGCTGCAACATCAATCGTTTCAGCATCTGCTCATTCGATTAGGAAACGGTTCGCCCTCCCATCGTGATCGTTTGGTGAATTCCCTTCTCGCCGAGGGTCACAGTGTAGAATTGGTCAAAGAAAACAAAACTTCACGCGGCCTTAATCGACAACAACATGGAGTTGCTGCAGTACGGATAGCAACGTTATCTGGACACAAAGTTTGGGAGATGACTGAGATTAATCCAAGCGAAGGTGAACTAAGAGATATTCAACGGATGAGTCGTAAGAAGAGCAACGGTAGAGTGACAATTCCAACAGAACTTGCTCGCAAAGTTGCTCTTGGCGAAGTAACGATTGAACAGGCGATTGAACAAATCATTTGATTCGAACACGATATCGTTCGCGACCATTGGCATAAAGAACAATACTTCCTGTTGAAGAAACTGCGATTGCAACACCATCTGAAAGTTGAGATATCGCTCGAGCAGCAAGGTGACGCCCTCCTTCTCCAGATTTCGGAGAAAGACCAGCAGGAACCTGGATGTACCTGCCGGCATCGCTTGCAATACCTTCCCGGTTGAACAAAATTGCTCCATCAAGCCAAGCAAATTCAGCCATAGTCTCGTGATTCTCACGAATTCGAACATCGCGTTTAGCGATACTGTGTCCTTTGAATGGGTTCAATACCATTGAAGTTGAATGACCTCGCATCTTCTGGATGTTTCCAATTGCGAATAACGCTCCGACGGCCGATCCTTCTCGTCCTCGAGTTCCTACTGCACGAGACAGTTCAACCATCCTCATCAAAACATCCAATTCGATTGATTGTTCTTCTGCAATGGATGCGAGTCTACCTGCACCAAGCATAGCAGAGTCAATAACAAGAACGCCGTCGATTGGTTCTGCCATGACAATGAGTAATCTTCCGCCTTTTGCAACCCATCGTTCACCCATCCCTTGCAAGACCAGATCATACAACTCGCTAAGGACAGATAGGCCCTTCGAGGATAACCCTTCTTCCAATACTTGTGCATCGATTTGATGTTCGATTAAGGCATCTCTTACTCGATTAAGACTCGTCATGACCCGCAATGGTACATTCTTTGGTAGGACAGGAACGATAGAACGGACTTTACGGCTATCGTTTGAGACCATCAAGACGGCATCGAATGCAAATTTGCTTGATTCTAAAGCAACACTTACCATGCGAGGTAGGTCGCTCATCGCCTCATCCTCATTGGTTTGTTGTGTCAATACCTGGCAGAAGGTCGTTGATTTCCCTGTAAACAGTTCTCATGTTTGAGATAAAGTTCTTCTCTTTCACGACAATGGTAAACATTTTGATTCCAGGATCTTCCTCTGCATCAAGAATGCCAAGGACTGTTTCAAGTGTAAGGCGGGCACCTTCTCGATGAGGATATGCGAAGACACCCATGCTGATTGGTGGAGTAACAATCGTTTCAACTCCATCGAGTCCATCAAGGGTTGCAAACAGGTTCTCGTAGGTCACTGGAAGGAGGTCTCGGCGAGTTTCATCTTGGTTCGGTCGACGGCAATCTGGGCCAACAACGTGAATGATGTGCTTGAACCGGTCAGCGAGTTTGTACGGTTCAGTCACCACATTTTGCGTCACTGCACAGGGAGGTGCGTTGATTTTTCTCATCTCCAAGCAAATATTTCGTGTTGCTTGAGTCAATTCTTCTCCAGCTTTTTGGTGGACCATATAGTCGAGACCTTCACGACCAGAGAGTCTGTTATTCGCTGGAGTGATCAGAACATCACCTTCGTGATTCCAGACGTCACCGCCGACGACTCTAAGAGTCCCCCATTTACAAGTACGAGACATGTATAACTCTGCCATCAATATCACCAGAGGGGGCCACCCTTCATATCCTTTCAGTGCTTTTTTGATGAAAATGAGGGTTTTTGGTTCAATATGAACCTCTCATGGAAGCAATAGTGCTAAACTAGATTCCTAGTTAGAATGTGTATGGGAGGCGCAAGGACAAGTGTTGTTCTGGTCTTTTTGATGATTGGCACTCTCTTTTCCGCCTTCGTTTCCCCTCTTCAAACCGATACCGACACATCAGAACAGATGGCTGATGACCGTTTCATTGGATTCACAGTTGGTGATGATTGGCTTAATTTGGAAGATCAACCGATTGCAGTACCCAATGGATTTGACCCCCTTACTCTCTACGATTATAGCGATGTAGGGGTGTTGATCAACAATAAATCAGAATCCAGCAAAACCATCGGATGGGCTTTTGTTGAAGCACGAAACATTAGTCTTGAGCGGGTGTTTATATTCGACGCTGATGGGACACCTACTGGCGAAACAATTAATCGAAATCAATTCAATGAATACTTTGCATATCCATTCCTTGAGATGTTAGGGAATCGAAGTAACGTTTCAGACATGAATTACCTTGTATCAAACAAAGGTATGCCACTGCGGGTAAGTGGAGGAAACAACAAAGCATCTTTCGACCAAGAGTTTTCTCTTCTAGGAGGTTCATACAACAGCAGTATCGCAGGAGATTATTGGGGGACGCATAGTTATGGTCCATTAGCTGGCGGTAATTATGAATCATTTTCAAGACAAAAGCATGGCTTCTATCTAGTGACCCGACTTACTGGATACACTGTTGATACTGCATTGCAACTTATCGAAAAGGCCAACAACAGTCTTGGTCAACGCGGTACTACTGTCCTTGACTTGGCAACAAATCGGAATGGTTCGGGGTACAAGTTCTGGAATGATGACCTCTACACTGCTAATACAACACTCACCGAGACGTACAATCAGACGGTCATCTTTGATGAAGAAACTGGCTTTGTAACAAACATTAGCAACGTCATGGGCTATGCTTCATGGGGCTCAAACGATGGAAACTGGGGTACGAGTTGGGCTAAAAATTCAGGATTTGATACAGAGAGTTCTTCTTGGTCAAGCGGAGTAAAACACTGGAATGCAACGACTCCATCGCTTTCATCGGGAGACACATTTGCCTGGTCGTATCAAACCCAGACAACGAAAGGAGGCAATGGAGCGATTGAAGCAGCAATGTCAGCAACCTGTTCGGAAGAATCCGGGAACGGGACTCAAGGTATCTATTCTGAATTCTTTGATAATGAAGGTGTGAGTTTCAATACCGGCTCAATGCCCTCTCTTATCGATCGTGTTCCAGATCACGTTCGGCTTGAATCCTCGTTACAATACAATTCCATGTATTCCGCATATCCTGGATTAGATGATCGTTTCAAAAATAATTGGGGCGCTCGATTCAGTGGCCTTATCGACATACCTGAGACTGGAAACTGGACCTTTTTCCTAACCAGTGATGATGGTTCTGAATTCTGGGTCGATGGCGTAAGTATGGTCACGAACTATGGTTCACACGGTATGCGTGAATTGTCAGGATATCGGAACCTCTCTGCTGGAATGCATGACTTCCGAGCTGAATTCTTCCAAGGAGGAGGCCCGCATGGGTTGAAACTAGCTTGGTCTGGCCCGAACCAAAGCAAGGTGCTGATTCCCCCTACTGCGTTCTTTGTAGCAAATTCAACCCCTCCATCTCCATCGACACTCCTGCATGCATGGAATTTTGATGAAGGTACTGGCTTGGAAACCAACGATTCAGTAGATGTGAATGGCTCGCTAACGTTGCACAATATGGACTCAACAAATTGGCGTAATTGTCCCGATGGAGGGTGCCTATGGTTTGACGGAGTCGACGATTATGTCGAGGTTGACGTTGATGATTGGGTCGGAAACTTCACGGTGAGTCAATGGGTCTGGGCAAATTCAACAACCCTTCCAGATTATGCTTCAGTCTTTGCGGTATCAGATAATGCTGGCTCAAATACCTCATTCCAACACACTGTTTTCAATGGTGAATGGCGTTTGCACAACAACCAAACCCACACTTTCGGAGATATCGAGGCACAACAATGGATGCATCTTGTCACGGTGTTTGATAGCGGAAATGTCCGACAATACTTGGATGGCGTTTTGGTTCGAACAACGGTCTTTCCTTCAGGATCTCTCAACAACATCGACCTCTATAAGCTTGGAGTGAATCGTGCCCAATCCACCTTTTTCGAGGGAATGATCGACAAGGTCATGGTTTGGGAAAGTGCACTGACAGATGGTGATGTAACACGTCTTCATCGGGACATTTACAAGGATTGCTCTGCATATTCTGGCTCTGGAACATCTGCAGCATCCCTTGAGCAGTACATGCTAATACCCAATGAAGTAAACGACCATGCATGGATTGCATCGGTTTCAGGTTCACGTTCCGGTGACGTCTATGGTTCATTTTCAATTATCGTTGAAGCCATTGATCAAAATGGGAATGTTCTTTCATCCAACACCTCTACTTCAAAACCGTTTGAAACAAATTGGATTGATGCAGCACTTCGTTTCCGTCCAGATGCAAATGCTACGGCGTTCCGAATTCGAATTCCAATCGATGTTGTCGCAACCTCGACAAGTGGATCGGTTTTCCTCGACAGTCTAAGTCTCAGAGCCATTCGCCCACACATGACATGGATCGATGGGTCGATTGCTGAAACAGCAGTCTCCACTGGAGGACGCTCGTTTACAATCGATACAACATATGGCCAATCGCTTGTAGCAGACTTACTTGAGGATGGCGTAAGCGGCGTCAAGGGCTACGTCTACGAGCCATATCTTACGGCAGTTGGACAGCCAAGTGTCCTCTTCGGTATGTATTCTCAAGGATACAGTTTCGCAGAAGCCAATGCTGCTGCAAATACGTACATTTCCTGGATGGGAGTTACTGTTGGTGACCCAAAGATGGCCCCATACATCGATACAATCCATGACACTCATCTCTTAGATGCTCGATTACAAGACAATCTTTCAGCCGGTCAAACTGGATTCATTGAAGTGGGTCTGGAAAATCTAGGGATGGCTGGGGCGCAAGGTGTAATCGAAATTATCAATCTTCAAGGCTCTGTTTTGATGTCATCCTCTCCTGTTTCATTACCTGCTGGTGATATGACTGGATCAAGAACCTCGGTGATTATTCCCGTCACACCTACTCAATCTGGCTGGCTTGATGTACGCATTCGCTATACACATGACAACTCTTCATCCTTTGAGCGAGTAACTGAGAATAATTTCATCATCATGAGATTCTGGGTCAATGCAGCTCCATCCATCGATTCTGTGTTCTGCGATCAACCTGAATATGCTCGTGGAGATTCGTTCCTATGCTCTGTTCTTGCTTCTGATGACGAGAAGGTTGAATCGGTAACATTGGGATGGTCAGTCGTCTGTCCAACCTGCACATTGAACAACACAACATGGACACAAGGTTCGATGGGAACCATTGACAATGGTTCAACTTGGGAGACTATGATCACATTACCGATTAACATCACAACAGGCGGTCTAGCATTGCATATCATTGCAGTCGACAAACTCGGTATGCAGGATGAGAAAACGACAACAAATGTGTCCCAGGTGCTTGATGCCGCATCAGCATGGTTCGGTCCACACGCCTCTACGGCAGATTCGACGTGGCTCGGCATCACACCTCTACCAACGACATCTCCGAATGGAATCCTACGTGGCGTGAATAACACGATTACGGGCTGTGTGTTGGATGTCGATCACAATACAAATACAGAACAACCCCAGTTCCTTGTTAACCGAGGAACGCTTGGTGAACTAACCTATGTGGAGAAACCAGATTCGAATCACCATTGCTACGAAACGACATTCTTCGTTGCAAATGGCAGTTCATTGACATCAATATCGATGGAAATGCGTACGAATACTGGTAGTCTTGTTATGCAGAGAACTGTAAAAGTTCACGACATACACCCCACAATCGAAATCGCATTTGTAAATTCAAACAATACTGTTCTTGATCGAATCATCGATGATGATGACGAATATATTCGGGTAAATGTACAGGATGTTGACGATCTTCTTGGCACATACCTCGGAGACATTGAACTCTCATGGCCTGGATTTGGAAGCATTACATTACCAATCGAAGGCCAAGTTGGTGGCTCAGAAGTGGCCATCAAACTCGACCTTCCAACCGAACCTCTCGAATCCGGAGATGTCGTTCTTGACATTACAATCCAAGATTCAAACGGAGCGACATCATCTGAGAGTACATCGCTACCGTTATTTCTTAATGCCCCTGTAATCCTAGAAATGGTCCCATGTACGGCGGATGGGGAAATCACCGAACTTATGTTTGGCCACACTGCTGTGCTCGGTGCGAAAATATTGAGTGATCGTCCAATGGAACCAATCGACCTTTCTTTGCGTCAACTTGGCTGGACTGTTCTCGCACCAACAATAGAGCCTCCCTCTTGGAGTCTAACTTCAAACAATTGTATGTCCGCTCCAAATGATAATGACACCTATTGGTTTAGACTTCAACTCGATGGATCCTATACTTCAGAGACGGGTTCAATTCGATTGGTGGCAAAAACAATTGATGGATACCTTGCTTCGGGTCAGATTCCAATGCTGTTCCGCCATGCACCTCCTGTACTGAATGGTACAGCACCTCAATCCGTACAAGCTGGATCGGATTTATCGTTCCAGGTAGAAGTAACTGACCTTGATGGATTAACTGACGTACAATGTGTCGCTTATGTCTATTCTGATAACGCTTCAACCGATTTGTGGAATCGATCATTCAATCCAATTCAAACGCAAGATGAGAATGGAATCAGCACGCTTCGATGGCCATTGCCTCGTAATATCAATGAATCAACAGATTCGATAGAAATTCAAGTAAATTGCAGTGATTCAGATGATGAGTATGGGCAATGGCAGACGAGCAATCCTATCTTGATTGAACCTTATGTATGTGTCGTAAATTGTAATGTATCCACTACAGATGACCGAAATACGAAGTCTGAAGGTTCTCAATCACTATGGATTTACATCATTGTCCTAATTGTTGCAGTTGTTGGGATGACACTCTTGATGCAACGTAGAAAAGAATCGATTGCAAAATGGGCTACCGATGAATCACTTGACGATTTCGAACAACTAACATCAGCATCAATAGCCCAAGCAGAGGCTTCACTGCCAGGGCTAGAAGACTCTGCACCTCCTATACCAGATGGATGGACGGAAGAAGCATTCATTCAATGGTTAGAAGGAGAACGTCCAGATGAGTGGAATCAATCCCAATGGGAGGAATTACGGAATCAGCACTCAACCTTGATTAAAGAATCAAAAATTACCACCGATGAGATATTATTCTAAGTCAAAGTGGGATGAATGGTTACGATGGCTGTTGGATATGTATTGCTAAATGTGTCCCCTGGATCAGAACATGATGTTTACATGCATTTACAAAAATTAGATTCTGTTTCAGATGCAACGGTTCTCTTTGGAGATTATGACCTCATTGTAAAGTTAGAAGCCTCTGATCTTTCTTCAATTGCAAAGGCTGTTGTAGAATCAATTCGTCAAATCCCAGGAGTACTTGATACCAAGACTCTCGCAGGAGCTGAATTTTAGGCCATTCAGTATACCTTTTTGTCCAAAATCAGCGTTTGGAAAGGGGTACTGAGGGCAATATGTTGAGCAGTATTGCCTTTTTTCGGCGAAAATTATAATAACTATGGGTTCTGATTAAGATTTGGAGGTAATCCAAATGTCAGACAAGAAATATTTCGTTCTCATGGAGAACGGTAAAGACACCAGCCAAGTATTTGCTAGCAAGCAACCCCGAGGAGCAGCCCTTAAAGCTGCAACACGTGGACACACGAACATCCGCCTACGAGAGCGTGGCACCAAGCGTGTACACGTTTTCACTGGCTCGATCTCAATGGTCGACAAGCCAGCTGGCGGCCCAGCGTGGCTCCCAGACAAGATCAAGAAGGCTAACGTCAAGAAGCAAGGCATCGAGCACCTTTGAGGCGCTTGATCTCTTCGATCTTTGACTCGTTTTACGAGTGATGCTGCCGCGTATAGACGCTTAAACACGCAGCCAGCCGCCCAATCGATGATTCAGGTCATCGGTTGGGCCTCTTTTCCTCTTTGTTAATTTTTGAACAGCGTAGCCTATTCCATCCTTGGAGTGGGAACTTCTAACAACTGGCCGCAGAGAGGTAGATTAAGATCTACAGTTGAACGAGAAGTATGAGCAATACTGAGACCGAGAGTATACAGTTTACTGTTCTCAATCTGTTCCAACGATTCCATGGAGTTTCGAAATCATCACGAAATGATGAGAGTTCAGATTCTTCTGAAGCCAGCACATCCATGTCTTGCAACAAATTATTGAGAGGAATGTTGAACCGAAATGTCGGTATTTGAACCCCAAACAAATACAGAACTGATGCAATCCAGAGAAGATAGAGTTCAGTGCCATCCAGATTCAATGTTCCTAAAATGAGTGTACTGATTACGGAGAGAATTGATCCAGCCCAGACCAAGATAAACAGAGGTTGATTGTCTTGAATGATTCCATCCATGTGTTTGAATGAGGAAAGAAACTCCTTATCAGAGAGTTTAGCGATACCAGGCATCACCACCACCGCAAATCCAAAGAGCAAACCTGCTACCAATGAACACAATAAAATTGACAGCAAAAGGGCTAGATGTAAAGAGGTCATAAGCATCTCATAACCCCCTTCCTAACAACAGATACAAACCGGTCATGATTAACGCCAAGCGAACTCATAGACAATTCTTTCCGATGTCGGTTCACGATGAATTCTAACAAGGGCACCCACCAGATAGTTTGCAAAGGGTCCACTCAGCACCCACTCTTTGAGATAATATGCACCGGGTCTGATAAGTACAGAATCGGGAAAAGATTCATTATCAAATCCTCTCTAACCGTTGCATGGAAGTTACTTGCTGGAATTGTTCTAATGTCATACAAGTAGATTCTGTGGATTTTTTTCGAATCTTGCAATGCCCACATTGTGAAAAAAATTTCCAGATTAGATACCTAAAGCGTGCAGTTTCTCCTGACACAATAACCACGATTCCTATCGAAGAATATATTACAGAAATTTTTCATCACTCCGGAGTGGAATCACTGGAATACCTGACATCAGCAAGAAGAGGAACTGATTGGGGTATGTTGATTTTTTTTGGGGCTGCAACCCTTGGAATCGTACCTCTAGTGGCAGTGATAATTCATCTGTTAAAACCTCGGCCAAAACCTCCAATGAGAGAATATAAGGCTGAAGCTTATATCGACACAGCGGTACAACATCTTGTGATTACAGAACCAAGGGACGGGGTAAGAACTATAATCGATTTAATACCAATTAACAGATTAAAAATGAAGTATATTCCTCAGGTTGGTTCCGGCGATGAAGCCATCTCAGAAACGGCCTTCTTTTACTATGGCAATGTTCGTCTTGGAGAATTTCCAAATTCTCAAATGAATGTCGATAAAATCAACGTTCAAATTACCAGTGCTATGAAGTAAAGATCTTGTATGGTTGAATCTATACCCTCTGCTCAGCCGGTGGGTATTCCGGAATCTATTGATTGCTTTCTACTTCGAGCAAACTTGCACCTTGTTCAACTCGATCACCTGCAGAAAAGGAGACTTTTGTGACTGTTCCGTCTTCAGATGCTACAACTCTGTGTTCCATTTTCATGGCTTCTAGAATCATAAGGGTTTGACCGGCTTCAACTGTTTGGCCTTCGGATACGAGAACTTCGAGTACCGTTCCTGGCATTGGAGCGACTAAGCCTCCATGATGTTCATCTGCACTTGCACCGGGTTCAATTCGTTCAAGTGTGTAAATGTGGCCACTGTGGTGAATCCACCATACATCGCCTACTTTAGCTACATGAGCCCAAGCTTTTGTTCCGTCTTCGAAATAGATACGAACTCGGCCATCTTCTTTTGGATGAGCGCAATGATTAGCAAATGTCCAAATCTTAGGCGTACGCTCAAGCGTCACCTCATGGACCTCGCTGTTGAATCTAAATTCATGCTGCATCAAGGATACCTCCTATTGAGCGTCTGGAAGGGGCTGGAAATGCCTTCTTTGGATGAAGATGAGGAAACGGTCACTCGATGCATTCCCGTTGTTTCTGCGACTGCTGCAGTCATTAATGCAACATCGAGATGTTTCTGAGTTGGAATGAATTCGTAACCGTTTGGAAAGACGTCATCGATCATTGTTGTGTACGTATCGCCACTGATGACTTCTTTTGTATCACAAAGTACGCGTAAGAAACCGATATTCGTCGTCGTTCCTAGAACAACGAACTCGTCGAGTGCTCGACGCATTCGTTGAAGTGCTTCTGCTCTTGATGGTGCCCAAACGATGAGCTTTGCGAGCATTGGATCGTAATGAGGCGTTACATCATCACCTTCCCTCACTCCAGTATCTAAACGGATTCCAGGGCCCGTAGGAGGGCGGAAGACTGCTAATGGGCCAATTGCAGGAAGGAAATTGTTGCTTGGATCTTCTGCATACAATCGAACTTCTATCGCATGTCCTCGGAGTTCTAATTCACCTACAGACATAGGCTCTCCTGCAGCAATGCGTAGTTGCTCGCGAACCAAATCCACTCCTGTGACCATCTCAGTCACTGGATGTTCGACCTGAATTCGAGTATTCATTTCAAGGAAATAGAATGAACCATCTTCTGCTAAGAGAAATTCAACAGTTCCTGCTCCAACATAATCAACAGCCTGTGCAGCAGAGACAGCAGCCTGTCCCATTTGGTCTCGGAGAGATGGGCTCATAGTAGCGCATGGAGCCTCTTCGAAGACTTTCTGATGACGACGTTGAACACTGCATTCACGCTCACCCAAGTGGATGCAACGACCATGCGTATCTGCGAGAACTTGTATCTCAACGTGCTTAGAAGTTTGAAGAAGTTTTTCGACATAAACTCGGCCATCTCCAAATGCAGTAACCGCTTCCCGACGAGCTGATCGTGCTGAAGATTCGAGTTCTTCCTGAGCATGAACAACACGCATTCCTTTTCCACCACCACCTGCTGTGGCTTTGAGAAGGAGTGGATAGCCTGTTTCGATGGCAGCTTTACGGATATCTGCAAGAGCACGTTCTTCGTCCTCTTCTTCAATTTCGACTCCCGGAATGACTGGAACACCTGCTTGTTTCATGATTTGACGGGCAGACATCTTGTCCCCCATTTGTTCAATGGCTTGGGGCGATGGACCAATCCAAATTAATCCTGCATCCATGACCGCTTGGGCAAATCCTGCCCGTTCTGAAAGAAATCCGAAACCAGGATGGATTGCATCTGCACCTGTTTGTTTAGCGATTTGGATGATTGCAGGTCCATTGAGATAGGTTTCAGTGATTGAATCTCCTTCGAGGAGAACTGACTCATCTGCAAGTTCACGAAACATCCCTGTTCGATCATTTTCAGCATATATCGCAACTGAAGAGAGACCTGCTTCTCGACATGCACGGAGGATACGACAGGCGATTTCGCCACGATTCGCAACCAAGACACGTTGAATCATCGTCTCACCTCATTCTGGTTTCCAATCTGCAGGTCGCTTTTCTAAAAACGATGACAGCCCTTCTTGGCCCTCTCTAGAACCACGCATTCTACTTGTGAAATCAAGCGTCCAGTTACGAAGTGATTCATCATCGCCTGTCCATCTGTCAAATCCAACACTGAGTTCCTTAGCAAGCGTTGCTGCGCTTGGTCCAGTGGTGAGTACTTCTGAAATAATCGAGTCGATTGCTTCTGTGGCTCCTTCTTGATCGGCTACAATACGTTCAATGAAACCAATGCGAAGAGCCTCTTCGGCTTTGATTCGACTTGCTTGCATAGCCAAACGACGGAAGTTAGCTGAACCGACTCTTCTATACACATAAGGGCCGATAACTGCTGGTAGAATTCCTAACTTTGCTTCCGAGAGTGCAATTTTGACATCCTCAGTAGCGATAACATAATCCAGACATGCGATTAATCCTGCACCTCCGCCCAAGGCAACGCCTTGAATGGCTCCAATTGTGAAACAAGGATGGGACCATAATCCGTTGAAGAGACGATCAAGTCGTTCACTGTCCTTTCTGTTTTCTTCAGGTGTGTTTGCTCCAGCATCCCGCATCATGTTAATGTCCGCACCTGCACAGAAGTGGCGTCCCTTTCCTGAAAGGACAAGTGTACGCAAAAATTGATTCCCATTTGAATCAAGCAATGCATCTTGACGACCAGCACTGCGTTCAGCTGTCCATTCAAAGACTTCGATGAGTTCAGTAATCATTGCCACATTCATGGCATTGTACTTCTCTTCTCGAGTTAATTCAACGCGTGCTGAACTTCCTTCGATGGTCAACGTAACAAGTGCAGTTTCAGGGAGATCATCCATTGTTAACATTCTTAAAACCTCAATTGTAATTTTAAATTTTCAATTGGAATTTACATTCTAAAAATTCCGTATTTGCCTTCAGGCATTGGCGCATTTCGAGCCGAGGCGAGACAAAGTCCGAGGACATCTCTTGTGTCTCTTGGATCGATGATACCATCATCCCACAAACGAGCAGTCGAATAGTAAGGTGAACCTTCTCGTTCGTACTTCTCAAGAATTGGTGAACGGAACTCATCCAGTTCATCCCCTTCCATCGGAAGAAGACCTTCTCGAGCACGTTGATCTTGTTTGACCGTCGTAAGAACGTCAGCGGCTTGAGGACCACCCATGACTGATATCCTACTGTTTGGCCACATGAAGAGGAAACGTGGATCGTATGCACGACCACACATCCCGTAGTTTCCAGCCCCGTGAGAACCTCCTACAATAACGGTGAACTTTGGTACATTGACGCATGAAACTGCTGTGACAAGTTTTGCACCATCCTTTGCAATACCACCTGCTTCGTAGGCCTTTCCAACCATGAATCCAGTAATGTTCTGAAGGAAGACAAGAGGAATTCCTCGCTGCCCACACAACTCAACAAAGTGTGCACCTTTGACAGATGATTCAGAGAAGAGAATCCCGTTGTTGGCTACAATCCCTACTTTGTGCCCGTGGATATGAGCAAAACCACAAATCAATGTCGTCCCATATCGGGATTTGAATTCATGGAATCGTGAACCATCGACAACACGGGAGATGATTTCACGCACATCGATTGGAGTACGGTTATCGCTTGGAATTAGCCCAAGTAAGTCCTCAATATCGTGAGCAGGCGGTTCTGGCTCCTGAGTTGCAGCCGGAGCAAGTGTACGTGGACCCAAGTTTTCGACAACGTTTCGTACCATTCGCAATGCTTCGGATTCATCCTCTGCAAAATGATCTGCAACGCCTGATTGTACCGTATGGACTTCTGCCCCACCCAATTCTTCAGCCGTTACCACTTCACCTGTTGCAGCCTTGACCAGTGGAGGGCCTGCAAGGAAAATGGTTCCATTTCCTTTGACAATAATGGATTCATCACTCATTGCTGGGACATAGGCTCCACCTGCTGTGCATGAGCCAAGAACTGCAGCTACCTGGGGAATTCCATCTCCAGACATCTTTGCTTGGTTGCGGAAGATACGTCCGAAGTGACCAATGTCTGGGAAGACTTCATCTTGCATAGGAAGGAAAGCACCACCTGAATCGACAAGATAGATGCAAGGAAGATGATTTTCATGTGCAACTGTTTGAGCTCGAATGTGTTTCTTGACTGTCATTGGATAATACGAACCGCCTTTGACAGTTGCATCATTTGCTACAAACAGGACTTCACGCCCATGGACACTTCCGATTCCAGTTACAATACCAGCAGAGTGAGCACGACCATCATACAATTCGTAGGCTGCTAATGGAGAGAGTTCAAGGAAAGCGGTCCCAGGGTCAATAATACGTTCAATACGCTCTCTTGCAAGCATTTTGTTGCGGCTTCGATGACGAGCGACGTATTTTTCCCCACCGCCATTACTGACGATATCAAGGCGTTCTCGAAGTGTTTCTATCAATGCAAGATTGTGTTCACGACGTGCAGAGTAATCAGGATCGGCTTTGTTTACTCGTGTTGGAAGTCGATCCATTCCTGCCACCTATTGCAGACCAATCGGCTTAGGAACTTCAAATCACCGTCGCATCAAACACCGAGCATCAATCGACCAATGTCTCGCAATCCTGGTGCAAGACCAACGATCAAAACAGCCAATACAATGAGCATGCGAAGATGTGATTGCCTTTTTTCAACACGCATTTCAACGAAGATGTACGTGATAATAGCAACGAGAGCGGCTTTTACAATAGCAAACAGCCAAGCGCCTTCAACATCCCAGCCAATCGAATCACTAATTGTTCCACCATACTGGATCACAGCATCACTAAGTGGGTGCTTTTCTGAATAATCGAAATAATCGATCCCAACCATTGTCGCAAATCCATCACAGAGTTGACCAAAGACCATGGCAAGAACAAGTGGACTGGCAAGAAGAGCTTTGTTCGATAGAAGTTCAATAGGATGCTTTGAAACAACTTTTTCCTCTGCTTCCCATGCTTTGATTGAAACACCTTCTGGGAGAACCCCTGCTTCAAATCCGCAGAGTTTGAGTTGTTGTGCATCGTCTTTCCCAATTCGATACAATGCATAGCACACCAATGCGGGTATTCCTAAGACAACTAAAGCAGGCCAAAATACGATTTCATTCGGCATTTTTCCTGATTCTTGTAGCCAAGGTGTGGATGCCAACTGAGCCCAGTGACCCAAGCCTACGAAACAAGCACCGACTGCAAAGGAAAGCAATCCACGTGAAATTGAATCCCATCCTCGTGTATTATGCATTGTAAAGATAAGAGATGCAAAGCCAAGAACAAGGCCTGCAACAATCCAGAACGTTCCCATTTCATTTGCATGATATCCTGGCCTGAATAACAAAGCCCACATTGCCAAAAGAGCAAAACAAAGGATAGGAACCAAACGAATTCTGAGATTAAGTTCCCCTATATCGCCCTCGACGTGATCCCATCTTCTTCCAACGAGATGAGATATGCCCCCTATGCCGATCAACCAAACTGCAAGGTGGAGATGAATAATCGGCGAGATGAGAAGCCAATCGATGGATGAAGGAAAGAAGTCAGCATCTTCGAGTACTCTAAGAATTGGTGCAAGGCAAACCCAGGCAATTAAAGCATACATCATCTTGTTATTGGCAGGAAGATTAAGCGTTCTGAAAAGAGCCTGAAAGACTACGACTGAGGCGAGAAGTCCGAATGTGTAAATCGCTGTGTTTTCAGGCGTATAGCCTTCATCGCCTTGCTCACCTGCATCTGCTTCGACTGGTTCCCAAATGATTGGACGTAATCCATCATCCCATACCATTTCATTTTGGAAGATCAATCCGAGAAGGAGAAGAACGGCTAATCCCAGAACAATCCTCGTCATCGCTTGTTCAAGGAGTGATAGACGGCTTGAAGGCAACGCAGGCTGATGGTTTAGAAGAATTTCATCAATGGATTCAATTGAACTCATGGACTGCCCCCATGCTTACGACTCGGAGGTGGGCAATATCTCTTCCCTATGGAAGGATTCACTCTTCTTCTTCAGTTGGTGCAACTCGAGGCTCGTGTTCTTCAATGAAGGACACCTTGCCACATTCGACTGCGTCTCTTAGAACGGTAACCAAACGGAACTTCATCATTGCCGCATTGGTATCGAAAAGCATTGTTTGTGGGATGACGATGTTCAGGTCATCTCCATCGAAGGTAACGCCGAAGTCGGAGTGACCTGTGTTTGATTCAAGCAATGCTGCAACTTTTTCTTCCTTACCTTCAACGACCTTAACGATCTTGAAGTTGTACTTGAGTGTCTTTCCAGCCATAGGATGGTTGTAATCGATACGAGCACGGCCAGCAGCGAGGAAGGACAAGTATCCTTGTCGTCCGCCGATGTTGACTGGAGCGCCGAGGTAAAGTTGGTTCGGGTCTCGGACTGCACGTCGTAGTTTGTCGATACTGATTGTTTCGATTTGTTCAGAGTCTTTCTCTCCATACGCATCAGCAGGTGCGAGTTCGAGTTCAACGTCCTTGTTTGCCTTAGCAGCAAGGAGAGCTTCTTCAAAGCCAGGGATAAGAGAGCCGGAGCCTACAACACAGACCATTGGTTGGTATGTACGGTTTTCTTCGTGTACTTCATGTTCCTTTGCAGTTGCTTCTTTTGTTGTCTCGATTAGATCGCCTGTTTCGCCATTGTAGAGATCGTAATCAACGTGAATAATGTCGCCTTCTTCCATGTGTTCATCACCTGAATGCTCCGCCGACTTCGATGGCGTTCATAAGTCAATTGGCTGAAGATACTACTCTTCTTCGGCCTTAATATGGGGAGTTTGACGCGCATCAAGGACGGTTAACCATGCCATTCCAATCATCATAATCGCCCATCCAGCCCAGACTAAATGGGATGCTGGGAGGTCATAGATGATGACACGCATCCTTTGTACGGATTCTTCGCCGTCCGATTGAACTTGTTGCATCATGCTCGAAGATTGAGAACCATCAAAGATGAACACAATATCTCCGTGAGAGCGAACCAGCGTATCCACTTCGCTACGCGGAGGATTCGGAGAACTGTCGAATCCAATCAATCCTGGTTGAACAGTTCCAATCTTTTCACCATCTTCGTAGACGCTGATGACTGCACCAACATATCGATCACCAACCTCAAGGTCATCATCAAGAACGATTTCTTCGAACACATACTCATAGTCCCCAACCTCAACGTATTCACCACGCACCAATGTAATGCGATGTGATGCATCTCCACGGTCGACGAGTACCGTCGTAAACACATGTCCGATCAACAGGAGCAGGAGTCCGAAGTGAACCAGATGAGCAGCTGGTGCTATTTTCTTAACACCTGAAGTCTGTACTCTTCGAACGACTTCTGCACCCATCGGAACGATTGCAACCAGTACTGATGGAAGCACTAACCACGCGATTGTTCCTCGAGAAAGATATTCAGAAATCGGTTCACTTGCGTCGCCACCCAATGCAGAGGGAAGGAATGTTGCAAGTAAAATCGAAGCGAGAGCAACACCTGCTACAATCGAAGCAATGCGCTTAGGCGATTGGTGCCTGGATGTATAGGCGAACATGGCAAGTGCGACTGCCATGATGAATGGCGCCCCATACAACTCATGGGCTTCGAATTGAATTGCATCAATACTTGAAATCAAGATAACGAGGGTAAGAACGAGATACAAACTTGTCAAGACGACTGGAGCCCATAATGCGAGACGAAGAATGAAGCGACGGGAAAGCCAATCTTCAGATTCCGTTTCCTCTTCACCCATAACCAGCCAAGGCAATATGTAGAAGCCAAGTAATATTGCAGCAATGTACAAGTCGACGAGACCTGACCATGCTGAGGCAAGACACATCATTGTTCCAGCTGCACCCCAACCCCATGCCTTGCGAGCATCATCTGAAGTGTACAATGGTGCGAAGATTAACGCATTGAGCAGAGTGAAAAGAAGATCTTGTGTTAGAACATAGGCAGCCAAAGGAACGATGAGCAACCATGGAAGTGATAGGTAGCCTCTGTACGACCATACATCTTCTTCTGGGACGAGATTTTTCTTTGGCCACTCAATCAGTGTAGGTGAAAATACGACTCCAACGAAGAACAACGCTGGTACGTGTTCATATGATGCATAATCAAACAAGACTGCAATAGCCGCTCCAACGATTGGTATGAAGAAAAGGTAAGACAATGGTCGCTTCGTTTGACCTTGAGTTGCCCGGATAAACACTCCACACAAGAGAAGAATCACAAGAACATAGGATACAATTTCAACACCTTCCGATTTGTCTTTCAGAAGCAACATTCTGCTGAACACATCTGTAGGAGGTGTCCCGTCATCCTTGACAACGAACGTATGGACTGAAGCAGCCCAAACGCCACCTGCTCGTGTGACAAGGGTCGCGAACAATGCAAGTGCGCCCGCAGCAAGTCCGAGTCCAGTCCACATCAAGGTCGAAGTCTTGCCGGGACGAGTTCGTAAATGTCCCATGAGAACCAGAGCAAGCCAAGGCAGGAAGGAGCCTGTTTCCACAGGATCCCAGGCCCAATATCCGCCCCAGTCGAGCACCATGTATGCCCAGAGGCCTCCGAGACCAATGCCTAATGTTGCAATTAGAATACCCGGACGTGTTTGATGCAGCATTCTCTTGTCAATGTCTTCATCATCACCGTATTGAAGAATGGAAACCGATGTTGCTGCTAAGGCGATACAGAGCGAATAGGCTAGGAATACAAGAGGAGGATGAATAACCATCAAATCCGTTTGAAGAAGTTCATTCAATCCAGTACCTCTTCGGTCGTATGGATTGTCTGCAAACGGATTAAGCGTCATCGAGATGAGAATGAGCAGTAACGTAAATCCATACATCAGTCGCAGACGGAGTTTGTGTGTATTGTCTTGCTCGGAGGCGAGAGGACGGCCAAACCACCAAGCGACAAGCCCCATCCATGCTGCCCACATTAACAACGGGCCTTCTCGTGCAGCCCATGTTGCAGCAAATCGATACTTGAGTGGGAGATCTTCGCCACCATTTAGTGCAACATGGAGGATGTCCGTGTCATTGACAATGAAGCGCGATGCTAGCGCAACGAAAGGCGCTGCGACAGCGAGATGAAGTCCGACGGATATCAATGGACGGTCAACACGCCACTTAGGCCAGACCATCATCACGATGCAGGCGATGACAGCGAGTCCGAGAGTCCATCCCCACATGTTCGTTCCAAGGTCGCGTTGTTGTTATTGCTTTGCGTAGAACCATCACCAGCCGAAGTGTTTTGCACGACTGTATCCAAACGAGAGTAAAACAGAGATAATTCTCTTGAACAGTAGCGTAGGCTTACGGAAGAGAATCTTCAGACCGATACCAAGTTTCTGAAGCGGTCCCATGTTCCCAAGTTCTTCAGGGAGGCATTTTGCCATGGCTTCCATTTCGGAATCTGAGAGGTTGTAAAGAGCTTCTTTCCCACGAAGAATCTTGTGATAAGGAGGAAATGTGGATTTCCATGCTGATTCATATGGTTCCAAATTTGATTTGGACAAATCCCCTTTCGTCATAGCCTTAGCAATCACATGGGCTGCTTCGCGTCCAGACCATAAGGCAAGATGTGAACCACCTTCAAACAAAGGAGAGGTGAAACCTGCAGCATCTCCCACGAGGATAAGGCCATCTCCAGTTGTTGTACTTCTCGGCCCTGAAATCGGTATGGTGCCTCCAAACGGCTTGATCTTCATCCCCTCTTTTCTCCAAGGAGGGTTGACTGTTGGTTTTCCCTTCAGATACGTATCTTCGATAAAGGAGTTCAGATAGCGTATTGCCCCTTTCTTATCGGTTGTCACAAGCCCAACATTTGCTCGTTCGCCTTCTTTAGGTATCATCCAAACATAACCATGTGGAGAATACTTTGGCCATAGGTAAAAATCAAGATATCCATCGTTTGGGACATCGTTCAGTTCGTATTGAAACCCTGCAATGACCTCTACTTCAGTACCCATGTCGAGTAATTTTGAAGCAGCACCTGAGACACCTGAGGCGTCAATTATTGCAGAACATTCAATTGGAAATTCATTTCCTTTTCCTTCAATTCTCCAATAGGAAAATTGATTTTCGCTATTGAAAATTCGTTCCATCTTTGTAACTCTATGATTAAGCTGCAGTTCCGCCCCTAAATCGACGGCTTCTCCGACCAACCATTGTTCGAACAAATGTTTCTCAAGTACGTAGCCTGGTTCGGTAAGCAGTTTGCTTTCGCCACCGGGGAAGATAACACGAATCCCTTTGACATCGAGTGCTTTGACATGGTCTGGAATTTCGAGGCCGAGGTTTTCCACCGCTAACTCGGACAAACATTCTCCGCAATGGACTGGCGTCCCTACTTCCGGATCTGCCTCGACGATGATTGTTGAGAGCCCTAGCCGAGAGGCATGGAGAGCTGCTGAACCTCCTCCTGGCCCTGCACCGATGACCAGCAAATCACAACGTCTTGGTGCCTCTGCCATGTTTCTATGAGACCATGCTGGCACATGAATCAAACGGTCGGATCAAAATGAATCAAATCGTGCGCTTAGGCGGTTTCCAACCTTTGAAAGCAATGTGGGCAGGGGGCGTTCCGGACCCTTCATTCTCGTATTCAATGATGCGATCTGCAAGCCAAATGAACCATTCCATATTTTTGTCACCCTCTTGCGCTCGAATGGGTTCAAAATAGAATGAAAAGGTCTCATAAGTCTGGATGATTACTCCAGAAAAGAGGTCATAGAAAGCATGGAAATCCATATCCCCACGGTGAATAAGAACGCCTATACTCTCCCATGTGGTCAAAACGGTCATCACTTTTGGCCAATCTTCTCCGAAATGAGTGCGGAACGCCTTGAAATTTTCTTCTGAATTTCCTGGTTCGAACTTGCTGACATCAAAATCCATATTCATAATCGCTGTCAGGCCTACAACGAAATCCTCGCTTTGGAAATTTGCTGCTAGATTCATAGCAGTTGCACTGTCTCTTGAACGTCTCAGTTCTTTGATTTGATACCATGAGTAAATTGCGGCACCAAGAATTGTTACGAGACCAAGGACTTCTGCCCAAGCTGCTGCTGTATCGAGGTTCATACCTAGCCTACTGCAGGAATCTATGTTAAAGAATTCGCATTCTTTGGCTATTTTCGCTCATTATAGGTATCGGATTTATATTATTTCTATTTCAGGCTTGACCATGTCACTTGCACCTACTGATTATGACTTTGGAGACGCATCGAATTTTTTCTTTGCAACAACGATTACCTGCGCTAACGATGAAGCCCGTGCGATGTATGTTGAAGCATACGGCCACATGCTTAACTACAATCATGAGCAAGCAATCGCTTGTTTCACACAATGTGCTGAACTCGACCCTACTTGTGCAATGGCATACTGGGGCATAGCGTACTGTCTTTCTTCAAGTTACAACTGGGCGCCTGGCCTTGGATCAGGATATGACTCAATTCAACTCGCTCTTGCGAATAAGGATGGATGTACAGAACTAGAAATCGACCTTATCGATGCACTGTCTCTTCGACATACGAAGGAAGCCCGTGATCAAATGGACCCTACTGTGCTTAACATGGGGAACACCCCTGAACTAAACGCTGCCTTTGCAACTGCAATGAAGCCGATTTACGAAAAGTATGCAGGCAATCTCGATGTTGCTTCCATCTACGTTGAAGCATTGATGAATCTTAACCCTTGGCAACTTTGGGAAAAGAACACCACCACAGGGGAAATCACTCCTATCGATGACAACACTCTTCTTCTCATCAAAGTAATCGAAGATGCCTTTGAGAGCAGTGAAGAAGCAAAGGTACACCCAGCTCTTTGTCACCTCTACTGTCACGCACTCGAATTGTCGCCTTATCCTGAGCGTGCCCTTCCTGCTGCTGATGTATTGCGTACACTCATGCCGGGCTTTGGCCACTTGGTTCACATGCCGTCGCACATCGATGCGTGGGTCGGACAATGGAAGGAAGCAATGGAATGCAATATCGCTGCAGTTGAAGCAGACGATCGTTACGTTGAATTGACTGGAAACGAATCCCAATTCTACAAGTTCTACAGAATGCACAATCATCACTTTGTCGTATGGTGCGCTATGTTTGAAGGACGCTACGAGATTGCAATGAAATATGCTCGCAAAGCCGTTGAAACTCTGCCTGCAGGGGACAAAGACTCCGGAGCACAATTCATGCTCGCAGGGATTATTCCAATGGGCGCAATCTTCCTCGAATCCTATGTCACAATGCCTTGGCACGTCATGATTCGATTCGGTAAGTGGGATGAAATCATTAACGAACCAATGTACACTGATAGAGACGTATTCCCTTCAACCATTGCTACACAGCACTACGCTCGTGGAGTTGCATACGCATCCAAGGGAATGGTCGCTGAAGCAGAGGCTGAACAAGTTCTCTTCAATGAAGCACTAAAGAACCCTGCTCTTGCAGGAAGAGTCTTGCATAACAATCTGATGTATCAAGATGCAAGTGATGGCCCATGTATCCTTTTGGTCAATGAAGCAGTCCTGTCTGGAGAAATCGAATATCGTCGACAATTCCTTGCAAAGGAACGTGGAGAAGAAGCAGATTTCTCAGAGGCTTTCGATCACATCCGTCGTGGAGTCGACCTCTCCCTCAACCTAGCATACAATGAACCATGGGGTCAAATGCAACCAGTTCGTCACATTCTTGGAGCACTGCTCTTCGAACAAGGAGAGGTTGAAGAAGCGGAAGCAGTATACCGTGCTGACATTGAATTGTGGAAGGACAACATGTGGGGCCTACTCGGTCTGAAACTTTGTCTCGAAGCTCGTGGAGATGCACCAGAAGAACTCGCTGAAGTCACTGCTATGTTCAATGAACGCAGTTCTCGTGCTGATATTCGACCTGCAAAGACATGCTTCTGTGCTCAAGACAGCATCGAAAAGACATGTTGTGACTGAACACAGTACGTCGGCAGAAACGTTATACCAATTCGATTGGAACGGTTTTCATGGACTTCAGTACCGAAGGTGGCAATGACACTCCCTTTTGGAATGGAGTCTCAGAGGCTGAACCTCTTATCGAGAAGAAATGGGAAGATATGACAAGAACTGAACGAGATGAACATCTCCTCCAGTACGATGAAATGGTAGCCAACAAAACCGATACTTCTAGAAAGAATATCGGTATTGCTGGATTTTTCTACATCATGGCATTTATCATGTTCTTTACAGAACTTCGAATCGTTTCCCTGTTGCATTGCATCTTCGGAACATTGTTCATGTTTTTCTACAAAATAGGCATACAAGTTGGCGAATAATGAAGTCTTTTGACTTCAAATTTTATGGCTTCTAACCTTGTGCTTGAAAGCGACGATTCAAAGGTAAACAGCCTGTGGGTTACATGTGGCTTGGGTACGTCTACGACGATTTCTAAAGCATCTCGAGAAGAAACGAGAGGTGCTACGCATCAGCAGACCTGTTGATGTCGCCTATGAAGCAGGAGCAATCGCTGATCTTCTCGTGAAGAATGATGGTCCAGCGGTTGTCTTCGAACAGCCAAGACTTCCAGATGGCACAATTGCATCGATGCCGCTTGTCATGAATCTGTTCGGAAGTCATCAGCGAACACTTGACGCATTGGGAGCATCGCATGAAACCGAAGTTGGCGATCGTATGACTGCGATGATGAAACCAGACATTGGAACGTTCGTCAAAATGCCATGGAAGGCCCTTCCGCTTGCTCGTGACGCCTTTGCAATGCCGCCAAGAAAGAAGAGATTTAGAGCGCCATGTCAACAAGTTCAAATGAAAAATCCTGACTTGACCAAACTCCCGATTCCTAAAACATGGCCAATGGACGGAGGGCATTTCGTGACCTTACCATTGGTCGTTACCAAGGATCCGAATTCAGGCGAACACAATCTCGGAATGTATCGTGCTCAAGTGTTCGATGAGAAGAACATCGGTTTGCATTGGCAAATCCACAAGCATGCTGCAGACCATGCCGCTGCAAGTGGAGAGCGTATGCCTGTTGCAATATGCATTGGTGGGCCACCAGAACTGATTTTCTCAGCCATATCCCCACTTCCAGACAATCTGAGTGAATACCAATTCGCAGGAATCCTCGGACGTCGATCACTACGCATTACCAAGGCAGTGAGTCAAGATTTGATGGTTCCAGCGGAAGCTGATATTGTCATCGAAGGTTATTGTATTCCAGGAGAAACACGAACGGAAGGACCATTTGGAGACCACTTCGGATTCTATTCATTGACGGGACAGTACCCCGTCATGCACGTTACAGCAATCACACACCGAAAGGATGCTATGCTTCCTGCTACAATTGTGGGATTGCCTCCAATGGAAGATGGGTATCTTGGAGAAGCAATTGGCAGACAATTTTCTCCAGTTCTTCGATTCCAACATCGAGATGTTATCGGTGTCCATCTTCCCCTTGAAACTGGATTCCACAACCTTGCAATTGTTTCCTCTAAACAACGTTATCCACGTCAAGGCAGAAAGACTGCCCTAGGATTGTTTGGCGCAGGTCAAATGATGTTCCTCAAGAGCATGATCGTTGTTGATCCAGACCAAGATCCAAAAGACTTGGAAGCTCTTCTCGATGCGATGAACAATAACGTCCACATTGCAACCGATATTATCGTACTCGATGGCATGGTTGCTGATTCTCTTGAGGCTGCAAGTCCATATGAAAACGTTCATTCAAAGATTCTTATCGATGCTACGACACTTACTGAACGTGATCCACGATCATCAAATGAACCACTCGAAGGCTCCTACAAGCAAATAGTCCCTGCTTGGCGTCAAGGATTAGAAGCACCACCTGTATTCAATAATCTTGATGCTGTACTCGGATTGGAAGATGTTTCTGATGCAAGAATGCTACGAGATAGCATGCTTGTCGTAACAACAAACATTCCTGATTCACCATCTCCAAGAGACGGTTCTTCAAGTTCGAATGATGATGGCGAAACTCTCAGGAGAGAAAAAATACTCCAATTGAGAAATCAAATTTGGCAATTGAAAAATTCTGAGAATTTGCGGTGGTTATTTATCACCAATGATGACCTTGACCTTCACTGTGAGAAGGCAAGAAGGCGGTTGCTTTGGCAACTTACCTCTCGCTTTGATGTTGGACGCGGCCTTACCTTTGATGACGAAAAGGAACGCATGTGCTGGGATGCAACCACGCCAATACCATCTTCTGAGCACGGTGTACGAAGATGGCCAGCAATCACAATGCACAGTGACGAAACCCTTGAAGCCATACGCAAACATCCCGAACTCGACAAATACCAATGGCCTGCGCATCTAGAATTCAGGTGAGTGGATGAACTTCAAGCAGATTGCGAGTTTCGTAAAGATTGAACACACGCTGTTCTCTCTTCCGTTCGTTCTCATCGGCTATTTGATTGCTTACGACCAGTTCCAATCCGAACTAACGGACACTGGCTATGGATGGCTTCGCTTTGACTTGTTGTGGATTCTCATCGCAGCGATAGGGGCCCGTGGCCTAGCTATGACCCTCAATCGAATCATCGATCAAGACATTGATGCGGCCAACCCCCGTACTGCACAGAGACATCTTGCCAGCGGAACTATGTCGATATCAACGGCATGGTGGCTAGCAGTACTCTTCCTTGTAATGCTACTCCTAGGTGCTGGAATGTTGAATATGGTTGCTTTAGCCATGGCTTGGCTCCCTGTCCTAACGTTCGTGGTTTACCCCTACATGAAGCGGTTTACCTGGCTTTGCCACCTATGGCTCGGCCTGTGCCTAGGACTTGCCCCAGCAGGCGCGTGGGTTGCAATAGCAGCAGATGTTCACGGGTTTGATGCAATCCTTGGGACAAGTGATGGATTCCTTTGGTATCCAAGCATATTCTACATCTCGCTAGGCGTTGTCTTATGGATAGCAGCCTTTGATCTCAATTATGCTCGAATGGATGTCGAAAGCGATAGAGAAATGGGCGTTCATTCATTCCCTGCTCGCTTTGGTGACAAGGTAACAACACGAACTTCTATACAAATGACCTTGCTTTGGTTTGCATGTTTTGCAATTTCAGACCCGATGAGTGAGGCATGGTTCCTGCTTTCTGCAGGCATCATGGCCCTTCTCAACATCGCTGTTATTCTTAAGCACAAATCATTAGCAGATTTCCAAACGACCCTGTTTCGAGTCTCTATGCTAACAGGATGGGTGCTTCTTGCTTCAATTCTGACACTCTAGTACCCAAAGAAGTCATAGTCATCATCATCTTCTTCTTCATCGTACTCAAAATTCAGTATACCACTGAGCGTACGCATTCCAATAATCAAGAACGCTAATCCGCCACAATATCCTGAAAACATCGACTCTGAGAGATATATCGAGACTTGATCGGATTCTCCGCAATCCTCGTAAAATTCATCACTGCAATTTTCATTGTACCAGTCATCATAATCATTCCAGCTCTCAGTCGAAAGATTTGCTGTATAAATCAACACTCCTATCAATGCAATGAGGCATAACGGCATCACAAACCACCACACTTTGACAAGTAGATTTAGAATTGAAATGAACATAATAAAAACGAGCATACCGAGTGCGATATAGTTGAATTCTTGAACCTCTTCGTAATCAGCAGCGTAATTAGGCATGTAATCTTCCTCAAAGATTTCAATCTGCATTTCAGTCAACGGGACGACGAAGAAAAACGTGTACGATAGAAGGACAAGTGCCATTAGAACCCCAATAGCTCCTGGTAGAGCCCCTAAATCAGGGCGAAGACGTTGTTTCTTGAGTTTGATTTTGACGCCATCCTCATCATCCTCATCATCCTCATCATCCTCTTCCCAATCGAATTTAATTGTCGAACTTCTTGGTTGCTTTCTCTCAACTTTCTTTTCTTCTTCATCAACCCAGACTTCGTAGCCTTCATCTGTTGAATACCAATGTGTACCATCTTCAGCGAGATACCAGTGCGTACCATCTTCATCGGTATCGAGCCAATCTCCGGCTGGAAGATCCTCCCACCTTTCAACAAAATTTCTTGAAGAAAGATTTCGTCGAACGATGTTACTCACCAATTACCCTAGTGATTAGTACCTTATAATCCTGAGACCAATATTTTATTTGCACTTGAGCATATTAACTCGTCAACAACATCCATGCTCACGCATTGGTGCTGGAACGAACTCGACTCTGTCAACATTTTCTGTGTTCTGTAACGTTCTCATAACGACTCGGAATTGTTCGGCTGTACCCGATGCTTGCATGGTATCAACACATGTATGACTGTTAACAAGACAACTATGGTTGTATGAAGCTACGGAGATCTTGCTTGAATGCCTCACATCATGCAATTTTTGTTCAACTCCATGTTGATAGTATACTATGAGAACACCCTCCACCTTTTCATCTGACTTCATTGATTCAAGTGTTCCGCGTTGAAGTTGTTCTGCGAAATGTAAGGAAGCATCACGAAGGAAACGGCTGCGATTACTGTAACCTAACTTTACCACGATGGCATCGAGTTCATCTGCAAATTGGTTATCGACACTGAAGGACACGACTCGGCTCATAAATCGATGAACGAATGGGGATTGATAATATTTATCCATTACCTAATTATTAACTTATTTTAAATATGTATTATTTTACGGCAGGGCATGAACCGCCGCGTAATGCAAGTCCTAATAACAACCAGCATCCTTCTCTTTTCGAGCCTAGCAGGATGCCTTAACTCAGAAGATAACGACTCGGATGAACCAACTGTTTTGGTCTCGACATACCACGTCTCAGAAATCGTTTCTGCTATCGGTGGTTCAGTAGTCAACGTTGAGATTATGGCACCTTCGAACATCCCAGTACACGACTATGAACCTACAGCTGCTGACCTTGTTAAATTACAAAACGCAGACCTGTTCCTTTACCATGGACTCGGATTGGAGTCATGGGCTGAAGCAACACTCGAAACACTAGGAGATGATGCGCCAAAGTTTGCTTCCACACATGCAATGCCTGATGGCCAGTCTTCTTACGACTATGAGACCCTATTGATTATGGATCTCTGCATGCACCTTTCAGAAGGACCGTACGAAGAATTCACGCTCATGGATGAGATGGAACATGCTGACGATCTTGAACTTCACGCAGAACACCTTGCTTATACCCTAGAAATGGAGGAGCATGATGAAGAAGGAGATCATGACGAACACGACCATGATGACCACGCTGAAGATGGCGATGACCATGATGATCACGATCATGCTGAAGATGGCGATGACCATGATGATCACGATGGTCATGAAGGACACAACCACATCTCACCACTTGAATCACCAACTCCAACATCCAACTGCCCTGCAGAAGCGGGCGTTCAAATCTTCCACCTCGATGAAGGCGAATATGTTCTTGAATTCGACATCGAAGAAGATGCTCATGAATTCAACATGGTTGTTCTCCAAATGAACGGTGCTCACAACCATGAGCATGACCATGGAGAAGAAGATGGTGATGATCACGATGAGCATGACCATGGAGAAGAAGATGGTGATGATCACGATGAGCATGACCATGAAGACGAAGAAATGGTTTGCTATGACATGAGCACTCATACTGTCGACACATCATATGACACCGAAACTGCTTGTGAATCTGCAGGCCTCATGTGGACTGCTGCTAATGGCGGACCTGATAGTGGCCATGGAGAAGCAGATGAAATGACTGCAGAACATGCGCTCGAAATGTTTGACACAAACAATGACAGTGCTCTCTCTTGGGACGAATTCTGGGATTCTTTTGAAGAAGGTCACGATCACGACGAAGACGATGCTGATGATGACGGAGATCACGAAGACCATGGCGCCTTAGAAGAAGCTGCTGAAGAATACATGATGGGCAAGATGATGGACGCTTTCAATGCCTCAGACGCTGATAATGATACACTCTTGCAACTCTCAGAACTTTCAACCTTCATGGAGTCCATGCATACCATTGAAGATGGCATGGAATCCGCTACTGTTGAAATTATGATGATTGCCTTTGATGACGATAACGATGACCAATTATCAATGACTGAATTCATGCACATGATGGAAACTATGGAAGACGAAGATCATGATGGCGAAGAGGAGCATAATGAGACCGAAATGATGGAAATGATGTTCGCTATGATGGACATCAATGAAGACGATTACCTCAACGCTTCAGAACTTGCCATGTTTAGTGACATGGACGAGCACGAAGAAGAAATGGGATACGCTACTCTCCATATCGAAGAAACTGGAGATTATGGAATCGCTGTAACTCACTCAGATGAAGTCAAGTTCCACGTCATGAAGAGCCAAGGAGGTCATGATGACCATGCTGGCCACGACGATCATACTGGCCATGAAGACCACGATGAAGATGGTGATGATCATGATGAACATGACCACGGCGAAGATGGCGATGATCACGATGACCATGCTGATGAAGAGATTGCATTCGACCCACACAGTTGGCTCGACCCTCTTGCATACAAAGCTCAAGTCAATCTTGTTCTAAACGAGATGAAGACTGCTTTCCCTGACCTAGCAGATACGTTCCAATCCAACGCTGATGGTTTCATGGCAAGTTTGGACAATCTTCACGTCAAGTATGTAGATGCATTTGGCGAGAATGGAACATGCACCAACAAAGCAGTTGCTGCGAACCACAATGCTTACTCATACCTTGGACAGCGATACGGTCTTGATTTCATTACCATCCACGGTATCGATCCAGAAGGTGAACCAACTGCCTCTGACATTACAGAAGTTGTTTCAAAGATTAAGGCTGATGGAATCACTGTCTTGTTCCTTGAAGAATACACTGCGGAAGGAGCTGTTTCAAGTATCGTTGAGCAAACAACATCCTCCGATATGCCTAATGGCGTTCAGACATTGACACTCTACACCATGGAACTTCCGCCAAAGGATTCGAGTGATGACTACATTTCTTTGATGCAGAAGAACCTCGATAACCTAAAGATTGGCCTAGGCTGTTAAATAGACGGTTCTCGAGAACAAACCAACAATACACCCTAACTTGCGGATATTGTTTGGAGGGACGAGGATGAAACATGCACATCATCATGATGGTGAAGTCGTCATCCAGGCGTCCGATTTATCCGTCTCACGAGGCGGTACAATCGTTCTTGACAACATCAACTTGACAATACGTCAGGGTGACTTTGTGGCCTTGGTGGGTCCGAATGGAAGTGGTAAAACTACGCTCGTCATGGCCATACTGGGCCTTCTTCAGCCTACAAAGGGTACAGTTGAGATCCTTGGCCGCGATTCGAAGAAGATGAAATTTGATGGTCAAATTGGCTGGGTTTCCCAAGCTGCTGCCAATCTTCCAAAGAACATACGCATAACAGTCCGTGAACTTGTTACGCTTGGTGTCCTTTCAACAAACTCATTGATTCCATTTAGAGGAAAGAAAAAGGATACGCAAAGGAGAGTAGATGAAGCCCTCCAAATTGTAGGCCTTCAAGATGTTGCAGATGTTGATATTTATCGCCTTTCGGGCGGTCAACGACAACGTGCTGTTATTGGACGAGCCCTCGCCTCTAATCCAGAGATTCTCGTCTTTGATGAACCTCTTGTTGGTGTCGATAGAGCATCTCGAAATTCCTTACTCAAACTGTTGGATGAATTGTGCCACAAGGAAAACAAGACCCTTCTTATGGTGTCTCACGACCTACCTGCAATACGTCAGTCAGCTCATCGTGTAATCTATCTGGATTTAGTCCACGATAACGATTGCTGCAGTGGAGGGATTCACTACGATGGTCCTACGGATCAATTCCCTGATCTGGTTGGACTCGCAGCATTACGAGGCATACGAGACGTGCACGAGGAAGTAACCCCTGTCGTGATTAATCCATCACCTGTCGTTGTTTATGAAGGCTCAAAGGAGGAAAAATGATGGTTTTTGCAGAGATAAGTGAATTCCTGCTCGACATAGTCGGACCCACCCTGGAAACAATAGCACCGTACATGCCAGGAGAAATTACTCCTGTCGTTCTCGGTATGGAATTCTTCCAACGAGCACTCATCGCTGCAATTCTAGCAACCATTGTTGGAGGATTCTTTGGATCATTCCTGATTATGAGAAATCTTGCACTGATGGGCGATGGTCTTGCTCACGTATCATTTGGTGGAATTGCAGTTGGCATGGTACTTGGAGGAGTTGCACCGTTATGGTACGCCCTAATGTTCAGTACGCTAGCAGCCGTTTTAATTCATGAAATGCAAACAAGAGAATTGCTAACTGGGGATGCATCCATCGCAATTTTCTTGACAGGTATGCTGGCATTAGGTTTAGTTGTGCTAAGTATTTGGGATGTTGGAATTACTTCTACAGTCCAAGGATACATGTTTGGGAGCCTCTTGATCATCGATAACGAAAGCCTTGGTTTAATCGTCGTTATATCGCTCTTCGCATTATCTACCCTCTATATGTTCCATGGCAGCCTACTCGCTACAACAATCGATGCTGTTTCAGCCAAAGTACAGGGATTACCTGTTCGTTTCATCGGATTGTGGTTCAGTATAACAACGGCAGCAGTCGTTGTTTCAATGGTTCAAATCGTTGGAACGCTTCTCGTAACCGCATTGCTGGTTACGCCTGCTGCAACAGGACAATTGGTCGGACGGAGCTTCAAAGGATGCATGATTTGGACCCAAGTATTTGGGTTAGCATCTGTCCTTTTAGGGTTGTATTTCTCGAATGAATTGGAGACAGGAAGTGGTTCAATGATCGCTTTAATCTCTGCAATTATGTTTGCTGTGGTCTTAATTTCAAAAACAGTTTACGAGCAGTACATCATGCAACCAGTCGCAAACAGATGAAATGACCCTTGTGGAAGATTGATGAACCCAATCGGTTGTATTGGGACTATGAACCCACTTGTCAAGTCCTTGCTTGAATTCAATGAAGCCTTTGAAATCCCTAAACTCGATGCACCAGGGCTTGGCCCAGATGAATTGATTGAGTTGAGAATTAAACTCCTCATGGAAGAAGTACAAGAATACGCTGAAGCTGCTCGTGCGGGCGATCTTGTCGAAGTTCTGGATGCTCTCGCAGACATTGGCTATATTCTCGCTGGAACCATCATCAATCATGGTATGCAAGACATCTATGATGATGCATTCAATGAAGTTCATCGAAGCAATATGGCGAAACTTGTCGACGGTAAAGTCATTCGTAGAGAAGATGGCAAGGTGCTCAAGCCAGAAGGATGGCAGCCACCTCAACTTGCTCAGTTTTTGCAATGAATTCATCAATACGTTACGCGTGGGGATAGTATGACCTCTCGTCCAGTTGCCCTCGTAACAGGCGGAGGAAGGGGTATTGGAGCCGCTATTAGTCATCGATTGGCTGCAGATGGCTATGACGTCCTGCTATCCTACAATACGTCCTCAAAACCAGCGGAAATGGTTGTCGATGAGATTCGCAACTCCGGTGGAGATGCATTAGCAGTCAAAGTTGACTGTTCAAATGATGGCGAAGTTGGCCTTTTGGGAATCCATCCATGGATGCATCGAACCATTGAAGCACTCGTTCTCAATCATGGAACATACGATCGTGTTCCTGCACAAGAAATGGAAATGGAACACTTGCGACATACGATGAAGGCAAACTTTGAGGGGGCAGTCAATGTTTGGAAAGTGGTCCAACCACATCTCGCACCTCACGCAAATATGGTCGTTGTCAGCTCTCAACTTGCAACACGTGGATCACCTCATGGAGCAGACTATGCTGCTTCAAAGGCTGCACTTAGCACATGGGCACGTTCCCTTGCCCTTGCAGTTGGACCTGAAGGAAAGAGGGTCAACGTTCTTGCCCCTGGTTATGTCGATACGGATATTCTTGCTGGCGATTCCGATGAGAAACGAAATCAACGCATCCAAGAAGTACCGCTAAAGCGAATTGGAACTGGTGATGACATGGCCTCTATCGTCTCTTTCTTGTTGAGTAATGATGCTGCATACATCACTGGTTCTGTCCTTCATGCCAATGGTGGATTGTATCTTCCTTAGACGCATGTTCTTGAAGGGTTGCCATCAAGGACAACCATGACCGAGACGTGGGATGACGATGGTGCCTTTGAGCACATCGCAGACCAAGAAGTCTCAGAAATCGACTTACAGGAGCGTGACCCGTTCGATTTGTCCAAGGCCTTAGAAGGTGCAGCATTGGAACACCTCCACCCTTCTGTAAAACGATTCAACCTGCACAGTGAGTTCGAGCCTTCAGGTGATCAACCAAAGGCCATTGAAACGCTTATGGAACAACTTGAGAATGGGCAAGAGCGCTGCATTATGCTCGGTGTTACTGGAAGTGGTAAGACCTTCGCTATGGCGAATCTTATCGAGCGATTGAACATTCCAACACTTATTCTTAGTCACAACAAAACACTTGCACGACAATTGTATCATGAAGTTGCAGGTTATTTTCCTGAAAATGCGGTTGAGTACTTCGTATCCCACTACGATTACTATCAACCAGAAGCATACCTTGCCAAGAGAGATTTGTACATCGATAAAGAGATGTCAATCAATGAACGTATTGAACAAGAACGCTTTGCTGCTGTAGCGAGTCTTGTCAGTCGTCCAGATTGTGTCATCGTTTCCTCCGTATCGTGTATCTATGGTCTAAATCCACCTGAAACGTTCCTTGAGCATCACGTTCGCGTCCATCGTGAACAACAAATCGAGCCAACAGATTTGATTCGTGAATTGGTTGGATTACAATACACTCGAACCACGAATGACCTCTCAAGAGGGGAATGTCGTCTACGTGGAGAAGTCCTTGATGTTTGGATGCCCTCTCGAGATGACCCGTTGCGAATTCGATTTGACCTTGATGGTGTCACTGATGTGCATGTATGCGATCCTGTTTCCTGGGAGATTCTCGATACTCTCGATGAGGCATGGATTCATCCAAAGGAATTCTTCATGACAAGCGAGGACCGGTTCGAAAGTGCCCTTGAGAGCATTGAAACTGAAATGGAGTTACGTCTGACTGAGTTTGCAATGGCTGGGCGTACACTTGAGCAACATCGCCTAGAACAGCGTACAAAGTACGATCTAGAGATGCTTCGTGAGATTGGTCATTGTCAGGCAATTGAAAACTATTCACTGCACTTTGATGGCAGAGAGCCTGGTGAACGTCCCTATTGCTTACTCGATTTCTTTTCAGCATGTGCTCGTCAGTTCCATGGGGACCCGAAGAAATTCCTCGTCATTATGGATGAATCTCACGTAACGCTTCCACAAGTTGGAGGAATGTACTTTGGTGATAAATCTAGAAAGGACAGTCTAATCGAACACGGATTCCGTTTACCAACTGCTGCTGACAATCGTCCACTGAAGATGCCTGAATTCCAGCATCTTGTACCTCAAATGGTCTATGTCTCTGCAACACCGGGTGAACGAGAGTTACGCCACTTGTGCGAAATTACTGGTCAAAAGGTTCCGTTAGGTCTCGAACACGTCGCTTCTGCAGGCGGTGCAAAACCAGCTCATGCAAAGGCAAAGAAGCATCCTGATTCAGAAACCATGTATGATTTACTGCAGAACATCCAAGGGATTGCGAAGATGGAATTACGGCCGACTGGACTTCTCGATCCAAACATTGAGGTTCGGCCAACGGAAGGACAAATCGCTGACCTTCTTTCAGAAATCAATCTCCGCATCGAACGTGGGGAACGGACACTGGTTACTGTATTGACAATCAAATTCGCAGAAGAGGTTGCGGAATATCTCAACCGTATGGGTGTTAAGGCTCATCATTTGCATTCTGAAATCGATACCATCGAACGTACTGAGATTCTCAACGCATTGCGTATTGGTCACATCGATGTTGTCGTTGGAATCAATCTGTTGAGAGAAGGATTGGATATTCCAGAAGTAAGTCTCGTCGCCATCTTTGATGCGGATCGTCAAGGTTTCCTTCGAAATGAACGCTCATTACTGCAAACCATTGGACGTGCAGCTCGAAATGAGAATGGACGTGTTCTGTTGTATGCAAATGGAATGAGCCCTGCTATGGAAGCCAGTATACGTCAAACTCTTGAGAGAAGGGTACGGCAAAATGCACACAATGAGAAGCATGGTATCATTCCTCGAACCATTATCAAAGCCTTACCGCAGATGGGTTCAGAATCTGAAGACCTTATTGCAGGAACATCCACTGCATCTGATGGAAAACGCCGTTTAGTCGCTAAGAAGGGTGGTCGAAAGGATGGAGATTGGGCCTCAAAACTGAATTTAGGCGCTGGTGCTTGGGCGCATAGCGAAACAAAAACTCCAATTGAAAATTCAAAAATCCAATTGACTTATGATGAACCAGATGATGTCAAATCATCACTTACACCCGAACAACGAATGGATTTACTCTCAGAATTGAAATCGGCAATGAAAGTGGCTGCAAAACAACTCGATTTCGAAGAAGCAGCTCGGTTGCGAGACCGTATCTACGAATTAGAACAGTCCTTGTAATCAATTGGCAAGGCGTAACGCTGCTTGTTCGAGAGACTCATCATTTCCTTTCAAAGAACGTATGTAGCGAGGGATTGTTTCGTTTGATCGACTCAAATCAATGGAATCCCCAACCCATTCAAGCGGTTCAGTGAGCGTATGTTCTTCTCCGAATTCGAATGTTCTCCAAATCGAGCATTCACTTCCATCGAGTGATGTAGTTTGGAGATACCATTTTTGTTCTTCTATCGAGTTGCTGCAGGGTATGTTTCCATCCCGTACAGTTACAACCCAGCATCTTCCAATGCTGTGACCGATGTTCGCAGATTCAAGGAATTCCACCACATCGTCGCTTTCCGCACCTGGTTGAAGCCAAATGAAAGGAATCGTACGTCCTTCAAGCAGCCACGACCTCAATTGACCGATGACACGTTCAGGAGAGAGAAAGAGGACAAACAGTTCTGGTTCCTCATCAAGCCATGGGTGAGATCGTATAGGGCGCCCTAGGAGCGTGTTTCCAGCATCCCTTGGATGAACAGGGACCATTCGATAACCCAGGTGTCCTGCATCGTGAAACGCTTGGTGTGCAGGCCTGTCTTGGCGTAATCCTGCACCGATGATATGGACGGAGCGAACGTCTGCTAGCCATGCGTCGCGTTCTTCCATGAATGTCCCTCACAGTCACGGGTTTTGAAGGGATGTTTTTGTCATGGATGAAAACTGCGATTCAAAAGGAAACGGACTTTCTTGGAACCATGAACTATCTCATAATTGGCGGAAACAGCGACATCGCTCAAGATGTAACCACACGACTGCTCGACGATGGACATCATGTCCATTGCCTCATACGAAACACGGAACAACAAGATGCTCTAACCACGCGAGGTATCACCGTAACCGTCGGTGATGCTACGAGCGAAGAGGACATGAAGCAATGCATCACTGAGGCAAAGGAACATGGTGAAATCAATGGATTACTGCATTGTGTTGGATCCATTGTCATTCGCCCACCGCACGCTTTGAACAAGGATGCCTTTGAGGAAGTGATTACAACTAATCTCACCTCTGCATTCCTTGCCTTATCCATAGCAGGTAAGGCAATGCTACGACAAGGAAGCGGCCGTATGGTTTTCTCCTCGAGCGTAGCCGGTTCGCTTGGACTGGTTAATCATGAAGCCATTGCAGCCGCTAAAGGTGGTATTGAAGCAATGGTTCGTGCCTCTGCTGCAACCTATGCGCGACGTGGATTGAGAATCAATGCTGTAGCACCGGGACTTACAGATACGAAGATGGCGAGCAAGATACTCTCAAGCGATGCAATGCGGGAGACTGCTGCTCAGAAGATTCCAACACAACGAATCAACAAGAAAGAAGAGGCTGCGTCAGCCATGTACTGGCTACTAACCGATGCCCCTGACAACTTGACAGGGCAAGTCCTACACCTTGATGGTGGAATGGCTAACGTCTTAGCCTGAGGGAAGGATGTGAAAGCGGTTGTCGTTGGTGCAGGTCTTGCTGGAATAGCGGCGACGTGGGCTCTTGAGCAACACGGATACGAGTGCGTTCTTCTCGAATCATCGGACCGTATTGGTGGCCGAATGAAAACAACAACAATCGGTAACCATACTGTTGACGAAGGATTCCATGTTCTCCATACAGCCTATCCAACACTTTCAAGATGGCTTGATGTTGATCGACTGGAACTGAAACCAATGGATCCTGCTACAAGCCTTATCACACCTTCAAATGGTCGTCTACAGACTCTTGGCGATCCTTTACGAGCACCTCTCCTTATGCTCCCATCTCTTTTCACAGCAGGCCCATGGAATGCTCTACGAATGCTTCGATGGAGATTGAAAACGAAAAAGAACGACCTTGAATATGCCATGGATGAATCAACCCTACCAATTGACAAGGGATTCGAATCGATGCGCTTTAGCCCATCGTTTAGAGAATCTTTCCTGCATCCATTGTTCACTGGAATTACCCTCGATAATGAGCGTAGAGAGCGTACATCATTTGCATCATTTACCTGGGCTGCTATGTCTCATGGAAGCATGACGATGCCCAAAAATGGAATCCAAGCAGTGCCCCAACAACTCGCTTCTCGTCTTAATGATAAGACAATTCGCTGCAATACGAACGTTACTTCAGTCACCTCCACAGGCGTTTTACTCGACAACGGAGAAACCATTGATGCTGACCTTGTTGTAGTTGCTGTACCTCAACACATTGCCAATGTGTGGCTCGATAATCCTCAAGAAATCGTACGTAAACAGACTGCTACGTTTGTTTTTGAAGCAGACGAGTCACCGTTAAACAAACCGAGACTATTGCTCAACAGAGAGTATGAACAAGATGGGCAACATATCCTGCATGTTCACGTACCAACACTGTTGCATCCTTCGGACAAGCACCTCATCGTTGCAACCGTAGTCGGTGATATCGCAACGAATCATCGGAAAAAAACAGTTCAGAAAGCGATTCACGAGGAACTTGAACAATGGTTTGGTCAAGACACATCGTCTTGGAATCTCGTTGGGACCACGCACGTCGATTATGCCCTTCCTTCGGGTTCAGTTACTGCAAAGGGCAGAGAACGTCTGGAATTAGTTCATGATGGCGTCTATTACATCGGCGATCATACCATTCACCCTTCTGTCCATGGAACATTACGCTCCGTTGAGCGTTTACTCG
>Ga0206677_10000100_pt1 | contig 70087 bp, 62 predicted proteins | sample M130m12015metaG_FD_155475 | JGI IMG/M metagenome (GOLD analysis project Ga0206677, IMG submission 155475) | Ammonia-oxidizing marine archaeal communities from Monterey Bay, California, United States - M1 30m 12015 | ecosystem: Environmental > Aquatic > Marine > Intertidal zone | place: USA... | reverse complement strand
AATTTTATCCTTATTCATATATCTAATTTATCAATTAATTAGTTGGGTCGAATAGACAAGGAGTAAAAAAGTTATTGCAGAAGAAATACAACGAATTAAGTTTAAATTATTCCACCTAATTTCTATTGTTCTTCTCAAACTCTTAATTTCCTCTAGACTAATAGACTCTAATTTAGTTTTATCTAATAATTCATTTAAAGGTATATTGCCAATCAATGTTACACCAAAAACTCCAATTGAATAGATAATTAGAGCAAATAAGAATAACCAAAAAACATTTTGAGAATACAAATTGAAATATAAAACAGGTAACAATCCTACAGAAATTATTGCTCCAAGAAATATAATTTTAAATGTATTATTTAATATAGCGCGATTCATAGACTTCAACGCTCTTAAGTATTCTAAATCACTTAATTTTCCTATACCAGGTTTAACAGCATTAGACCAGGTAAAAAAAATCCCTGTCATTAATCCTGTTAATAACAAGGCTGAGGCCAAAATGATTGATCCAATTTCCATATTTATAATTTAGAAAAATTCAAAGTATTTCTAATTTATACCTCCAACATAAGATTTGATTATTGGATTCATAGCCTGAAGTTTTGCCTTGAATGAATCGTTAATCTCTCCAAGTACGGTAAGTTTTTCTACTTTAAAAAGCTCTCTAAATCTAATATTTATTGGTGAGCCAAGAACTTTATTGCCAAGCTCTTCCCATACATTGGAATTTTCAAATTTCTCTATTAAAGTTGCAGTATTATCTGACTCATTTAAATACCATTCAAATCTAATTATTCCTTCGTCATTTAAATTAAATATTACAGGACATTGTTGATTAATAATGTATTCTCTTACGGTTTCAATATCTTCAGTAAATGATACATCAATTACAACAGTTACATTTTTATTAGGTGAATGTAGATTTCTTTTCATATCTCTAATTTAGAAAAAATAAAGCTAATTAATGTTAGTAACTGTTATGCTAATATACTTATTGGGAACAGGAGTATAAGCTAAACAAACAGCACACTTATTTTCTTTTTTATTGTCTATGATAAACTCAAACGAAGAACCTTCTTTAATCTCTTCAGAAAAATCACACACACTTTCAAGAGCAAATACATTTTTATATTCAATATTTGAAAACTCATCTATCCAGCTTTTTTCAATTAACTCTTGTGGAAAATCAGTATCATTTACTTGAATTACATAATTCATGCAAATACCTTGTTTTACAAGAGTTCCTGTGAAAGTTTTGTCTTGATTAATTGATTCTTTATCACAACCAATTAATGACAGTAATAAAATGAGTATAAATTTCTTAATTTTTTTATTCTTTATCTACTTCAATCTTTTCATCCATATTTGCAATCTCCCATGCTGTGTGAAATATTAATCTAGCTCTTTTAGTTAGAAGATCATAACGAATTTTATCAGGAGTATCAGTTGGCATATGATAGTCTTCATGAGTGCCACTAAAATAGAATATTACAGGTATATTATTTTTTGCAAAGTGCCAATGGTCGCTTCTTTCGTAGAATCTATTAGGGTCATCCCATGCATTAAATCTATAGTCTAATTCAAGATTAATCGTTCTTTTATTAACTTTTTCAGAAGTATCGTGGAGCATCGAGCTTAATCTATCTGTACCAATTAAGTAGATATAATTTTCATTATCTGATTCTCTGGTTGGATCTGTCCTTCCAATCATATCAACATTTAAATTTGTAATTGTTTCATCAAGAGAGTATAGAGGGTTTTCTACATAATATTTTGAACCTAAAAGTCCCTTCTCTTCAGCAGATACATGAAGAATAACAATAGATCTTTTAGGTCTATTACCATCTAATTCTGCAAGTTTAAACGCTTGAGCAATTTCTAATAAAGCCATTGATCCAGATCCATCATCGTCTGCTCCATTATATATTTCGCCATCTTCTATTCCTACATGGTCTAAATGAGCAGTAAGGATAATATATTCATCTGGGTATTCGGATCCTTCAATAATTGCAGCAACATTTTCCGTCTTAACCCAATTAACCTTCTCAGCTGTACTTAGATTTTCTAATGAATCAATATCTGATGGATTAGCTACCTGTCTTCCAGAAAAATCAACTAGAAATTTTTGAAAGTAATCTTCCGTATTATCAGCTTTAACAATATCATTAGATTTATAAAAGTTTTTTATAAAGTTAACTGCTCGTTTTTGTCCAGCTTCACCTGTATTTCTTCCTTCAAATTCATCAGAGGCAAATTCATAAACTAGATCAGTCAATTCTTGAGAAGTTATTGATTCTGCATATTTATCAGATAAATTATCCTGAGAACAACTTATAGATAATGAAAATATTAAGATTATTAAATTAATTTTTTTCATAATTATTTATTTTTTATTTCATTTTCAATTCCATTCCATAAAGCAATTCTTGCTTCAAGAGCTTCCTTTGCTATTGAAGCTGACTCAGATATTTTAATTGGATCATTATCACATAAATATGATAACATTTCCATTGACATTGGACCATGCATATCTCCATCAACCTCTATATGACGTTTAAAGTAATAAATTAATTTATCCAAATCATTATTATCTGAATTTATTCCTTCTATTAATGGAATAAACATATCAGGTATTAAGTCTTCTCTTCCAAAAGTAAAAACTGAAGCTACTTCATGAATTTTTCCTCTTTTAATTACAGAAAAAGTAAATTTTAGAAAATCCTTTATGTAATCTTTTATTTCTAGTTTATCTATATCGCTTTCAATTGTCTTTAATTCCTTTAAAGTATTTAGGTTTTTAAAAATATTACTTGTGTTTAGTCCAAACGCCTCAATTGAATCAATGTACATTTCAAAATGAGATACTGGTTCTCCATTTTGATCTTCATCAGTTTCTTCTCCTGCAACAATCTCATTTATAAGCTTTGCGGTTGTTGTGTTTTTACTTGGAAACCAAGGAATTGATAATGAAGTTAAATTGATTTGTAGAAATTTAAGTAATGACATAAAATCCCAAACTGCATACACGTGGGCATTAGAAAATAGTTTTAAATCTTCTATTGAATCAATATTATTATATAATGTGTGATTTCTTAATTTATTTTTTAATGGCTCGAGATCTTTTGTAATGTTATTCATTAGTAATAATTTGGGCTCAAATATAATTAATAATTAAATTCATAAAATGGATCAAATATTATTGTTTCTTATATCATCATTAGCTTTAACCTTAATGCCAGGACCAGACATATTATTTGTCTTAAATCAAAGTCTTGAGAATAAAAAATCAGGTTTTTTAATTTCAATTGGTCTTTGCTCCGGCCTTGTAGTGCATACATTAATTCTAGTATTTGGACTTTCAGCATTTATAGAGACTAATGAATATGTGATAAGCTATTTAAAGTATTTTGGAACACTATATCTCTTTTATCTTGCTTTTGATGAGTTAAACACTAAATTCAAACAAGCTTCTAGACCTAACAATACTAATTTATTTTTGAGAGGTTTATACATGAATTTAGTTAATCCAAAAGTTTTGCTCTTTTTTATTGCATATTTTCCTAATTTTCTTTTTTCTGAAACATTATCTATTAGTCTTCAGTTTTTAATTTTAGGTTCAATTTTTATTTTTCAAGCCTTAATTGTGTTTTCTTCTGTTTCTTTAGCATCTAATAAATTAGTTTCATATTTAAAAGTTGACACTGCTGATTACAGATTAACTTATTTTAAAGCCTTTGTTTTTGCTATTATTGGACTTTCAATCTTATTATTATAGACTTGATTTAAATTTGTATCTTTGCATGCAATTAGTTTATAATTAATTGCAATATGATAAATTCTAAATTTGTTGGAGAAGGTTTAACATACGAAGATGTACTTCTTGTGCCTTCTTACTCAACAATTCTCCCTTCAGATGTCTCTCTTAAAACAAAATTCAGTAAAAATATAAGCTTAAATATTCCAATAGTTTCGGCTGCAATGGATACTGTAACTGAAAGTAAAATGGCTATTGCTATAGCAAGTGAGGGAGGTATTGGTGTTATTCATAAAAACATGTCTATTGATGATCAGGCAAATGAAGTTAGATTAGTTAAAAGAGCTGAATCTGGTATGATTATAGATCCTGTAACACTTGATGGAAACTCATTAGTTATTGATGCAAAAAATAACATGAAAAAATATAAAATTGGAGGAATTCCAATTGTTTCAGCTACAGGTAAATTAATTGGAATAGTTACAAATAGAGATTTAAGATTTGAAAAAGATAATTCAAAAAAATTATCTGAAGTTATGACGAGTAAAGGATTGATAACTGCAAAAGCTGGAACCTCAATGTCTCAAGCAGAAGATATTTTACAAACACATAAGATAGAAAAACTTCCAGTCGTTGACTCAAAAGGAATACTTATTGGGCTAATCACATTTAGAGATATTAATAAGCACTCTGAAAAGCCAAAATCAAATAAAGATAAACTAGGAAGATTGATGGTTTCTGCTGCAATTGGTACTGATAATGACTATAAAAAGAGAGCTGAAATGCTTATAAAATCCGGAGTTGATGCTCTAGTTGTTGATACTGCTCACGCTCACTCGAGTAGAGTAGGTGATGTTTTAAAAAATCTTAAAGACTCTTTTTCAAGTGTAGATATAGTAGTTGGTAATATTGCCACTCCTGAAGCTGCAAACTATCTTAGAGAAAACGGTGCTGATGGAATTAAAGTTGGAATTGGCCCAGGTTCTATATGTACCACTAGAATAGTAGCTGGAGTAGGTTTTCCACAATTATCAGCAGTCTTAGAAGTTTCTGAGGCTCTCAAAAATTCTAAAATACCGTTAATTGCAGATGGAGGTGTTAGATATACAGGGGATATTTCAAAAGCGATAGCAGCAGGGGCTGATTCTGTTATGCTTGGATCTCTCCTTGCTGGAACCGAAGAATCTCCTGGTGAAACAATTATCTATGATGGAAGAAAGTTTAAGTCATACAGAGGGATGGGTTCTGTTGAAGCTATGCAAAAAGGAAGCAAGGATAGATATTTTCAGTCTAATGAATCAGACAAAAGAAAACTAGTTCCTGAGGGTATCGTTGGAAGAGTTCCATATAAAGGACAATTAAATGAGAGTATTCATCAGTTTGTTGGTGGTCTTCGATCAGGTATGGGTTACTGTGGCTCTAAAAACATTGAAACATTAAAAAAATCATCAAAATTTGTAAAAATCACTGGTTCTGGAATTAGAGAGAGTCATCCTCATAATGTTTCTATAACTAAAGAAGCTCCTAACTATAGTCCTCCAAAATTATAATCTTTGAACAAGTTTTTTTTTATACTACTGTTTTTATTTCTAGCTATCGGGTGTAGCAATTTGTCAAACAATAGAACAAATGATCTAATAGCTAGGGCAGGTGAGGACTTTTTATATGGAAATGATTTACCAAATTTTACTTCTGAAGAAGATAGTATTAGAAAGTTTATGAATTTTGTCGAATCTTGGGCAAAAGAAAAAGTTCTTTACGACCTTTCTCTAGTAAATCTTTCACAATCAAAAAAGAATGAAATTGATGAGTTAGTTAATAATTATAAAGTAGATTTATATATAAACTCATACAAGGACTTGATAGTAAACACGAGAATTGATTCCATAGTATCAACTTCTCAAGTGGATTCCTTTTATGAACAAAATAATACCAACTTTAAATTAAATGAAAATCTTGTTAAATATAGATATATAAAGGTCCCTAATGACAATATAAATATTAGTAGAATTAGAAGGTCTATAGTAAGGATTAATGAAGAGGATAGATCTTTTTTGGATTCATTAAATTTTCAATTTGCTGATTTAAAATTAAATGATTCAATTTGGTTTACAGAAAGAGATGTTATTTCTTCAATACAATTTATTAATCAACAGAATAAATCTAGGTATTTAAGCAAAAACAAATTGTTTACAATTGAAGATTCACAGTATATCAATTTCTTTATTGTCAAGGACATACTTAAATCTGGAAATATTCCTCCAATATCTTATCTTTACGAAAGAATAAAGTCAACAATTATAAATCAAAGGAAATTACAATTATTACAAAGTTTAAATAAAGAAATTCTAAATGATGCACTTAAATCAAGGAAATATGAGGTTTTTAATTAGTCTGTTTTTAGTTTTAATTTTTCAATTATCATTCTCTCAAGAGAAAATTAAGATCGATGGAATATCTTCTGTAGTTGGAGATTTTATTATACTTGACTCAGATATAGATAAGGTGTTGATTGACATGGAATCTCAAGGCATTACTACTAGAGGTGTTTCAAAATGTCAATTACTTGGAAAATTAATGGAAGACAAACTTTATGCTCATCATGCGATTCAAGACAGTCTCGAACTCTCTGATAATGAAATATATGACTACGTAGATAGACAACTTGAATATTTTACTGAACAACTTGGTGGAATTGAAAAAGTTTTAGAATTCTATAAAAAAAGAGATGAAATCTCTTTCAGGGATGAGCTATTTGAAATAAATAAAACTCAAAGACTTTCGGAAATGATGCAAGAATCAATTGTTGAAAAAGTTGAAATAACTCCAGAAGAAGTTAGACAGTTCTTTCAGAGTATTCCTGTAATTGATCTACCTATTTTTGGAACAGAACTTGAAATCGCTCAAATAGTTATTGAGCCAAAAGTTTCTGAAGAAGAAAATCAAAGAATTATAGATCAACTTAAACTTTTTAGAGAAGATATTCTAGAGGGTGGAATGAGTTTTGCGTCTAAAGCACTTTTATATTCTCAAGATCCCGGATCAAGAAGTAAAGGTGGTAAATATACTTTAAATAGAAAAAAGCCTAGAATGGCAAAAGAATTCAGGGATGTAGCCTTTAGTCTTCGAGAAGATGAAATATCACAACCTTTTAAAACAGATTTTGGTTGGCATATTCTTGCGGTAGATAAAATTAGAGGTCAAGAAATTGATATTAGACATATTCTTTTGATACCAAAAATTTCAGATGATGAATTGAGATCTTCTAAAGAGGAAATTGATAAATTAAGAGAAAGAATTGCAGATGGTGAGATTACATTTTCAGATGCTGCCCTTAGATTCTCTGATGAGAAAGAGACCAGATTAAATGGAGGTGTTCTTATTAACCCAAGTACTAATGATACTAGATTTGAGCTTACAAAAATGGATCCTCTATTATATTCTCAGGTTAAAGATTTAAATGATAATCAGATGAGTATGCCACTTCTAGACAACTCTGATAATAGTGTATCCAAGTATAAGATTTTAAAAATAACAAATAGATTCGATGAGCATAAGGCTGATTTTTCTAAAGATTATGTAAAAATCAAAGAACTTGCTCTTACCGATAAACAATTAAAAACTATTAAGAAGTGGATGGAAGAAAAAATTGAAGAAACATTTGTGAATGTTAATTCAGATAGTAGCTATTGCGATTTTGTTTATAATTGGATAAAAGAGTAGCTATTTGAAGTATTTCATTGGAACAATTAACATTCCAAAGCATTCTCCTCCATTTTTATTTATGTTCTTATGATGAATTTTATGTGCTCTTCTGACACCTCGTGCATATTTGTTATCAATATTTCTGAATATCTTGAATCTTTGATGAATAAATATGTCATGAACTATAAAGTATGCAAGACCATATAAACCAATTCCTATAGCTATTGGGAGTCCTAGCCAAAAACCTTGACCCCATAGTACAACAAATATGAAACTTAAAAAGGCATAGAAAAAAAAGAATAAATCATTTCTTTCAAACCATGAACTGTGATCCTTTTTATGATGGTCTTTATGTAAAATCCAAAGAGGACCATGCATTAAATACTTGTGATTAAACCATGCAGTGAATTCTGTAACTATAAAAGTTGCAAATACTGTAAAAATCCAAATAATTATATCCATTGAATTAGATTTAATTGATACTTAACATAAGAGCGTGCAATTACAATAAACTTTTGGAGATTATGAATTCTAATTCTTTTTTTAACAATATTTTCAGAGGATGTACGTTTTAATTTTTTTAATAATTTATTATAATACCTGTAAGCTATATAAACTGCAAATTTTGAATTTTTTGGAAGTTTTACTATGCCTTTAACCGCGTTTTCAAAGTCTTTTTCAATTTCTAAAATAATTTCCTTTTTTGACTTTTCATTAAAATTATTCATATCAACATTTGGAAAATAAACTCTATTTAAAACATTTGAATCATCTTTTAAATCTCTTAAGAAATTAACTTTTTGAAATGCAGAACCTAATGAAATGGCGAATGGACTTAATTCAGCAAAAGAACTTTCAGAACCTTTCACAAATACTTTTAGACACATTAAACCTACAACATCAGCAGACCCATATATATATTTTCTATATTCTTCAACACTATTGTATTCTTTTTTTTCTAAATCCATCTTCATACTTTCTAGAAATGAGTTTATCAAATCCTTTGGAATTGAATATTTATTGACCGTATGTTGAAAAGAGTTAAGTATAGGGTTTAAGCTAATTTTATTATCAACACTTCTCCACAATTCTTTCTCAAAATCTTCTAATAATTCTTTTTTAGGATATTCATGAAATGTATCTACTATTTCATCAGCTAGTCTAACAAAACCATATATATTAAATATATCTTGCCTTATTGTCTTAGAAAGCAGGCTGCTTGAGAAGTAAAAAGAAGTACTATATCTCTTTATTACAAGTTTACTACAATCATTTGAAACTTTATCGAAGATTGATTTCATATTACAAAAATAAGTAAAAAGAGTAAATCAATTCATATCTTTGAAAAATGGAAAAAACTTTAATTTATCACTATACATCTCTTTCTCATTTAATTGAAATTTTTAAAGTAGGAAAACTACATACATCTCAAACAGAGAAGATGCTGAAAGTAAAAAAACCAGGCCTTTGGTTTACTACTAACTCTAATTGGGAACACTCTGCATTTAAAAGATTTAATGATGGAAAAAAAGAGTTTGATCTTAATACTCCTGAGGAATTTGAAAAATATATTGGTTGTGCAAGACTCGTTACAAATCTAAACTCTCTATTTGTAACATTTGCAAAATATAAGCATAAGTCAAAAGTTAATCCTTTGTTGTGGGATAAAATGGCAGAGATTGGTAAATCTAAAGGAGCTGATCCTTCTGAATGGTATGCTACTTTTAGCCCTTTAAGTATAAATAATCTTGATATTGAAATTTATGAGAATGGAGAATGGCTTAACCTAAAGAAAGAGGGAGGGGAGTTTGATTCTGACTTATTTAATAGAAATCTGGAGAAAACTTTTGTTTTTAAGAAAGGTAAAGAGATGGAAGAGAAAATGTTAAAAGAATACCAAGCTAATCAACCTAAGTCGGATACCGTATCTGAGGACATAAAATCAACTCCAGTGGTTGACAAAAATGTTTCAGAGGAAAAACCAATTAAGGAGCCTGTTGTAGAGGAAAAACCTGTTAAGGAACCTGTTGTAGAGGAAAAACCTGTTAAGGAACCTGCTGTAGAGGAAAAACCAAAATCAAAAGGAATACTATCCGGTATTAAAAGTTTGTTTAGTAAAAAATAAACTAATCCAATAGATAAAAAGCTGTAGTGCCTACGAGAGGACTCGAACCTCCACCAGCATAAGCTGACTACCCCCTCAAGGTAGCGTGTATACCAATTTCACCACGTAGGCTATAAAAATAATGGGTAGTGACCTGGCTGGGGCTCGAACCCAGGACCCTCTCCTTAAAAGGGAGATGCTCTACCAACTGAGCTACCAGGTCTGAAAAAGAGGTCAAATATACATTGAAATATTGATTATGCAATGATCTTTTTTATTATAAATTTGTTAGATAAATTAAAATGTTGAATACTATATTTTTAATTGGTTACATGGGTGCAGGTAAATCTGTTATTGGGAGATTATTATCTCAAATCAATGGTTTTAATTTCTATGATTTAGATGAATATATTGAAGTAAAAGAGGGTAAAAAAGTGTCTGAAATTTTTAATGAAAATAATGAGGTTTACTTTAGAAAAATTGAGAATAAATATCTAAAGGAAATTTCTTTACTTAAAGAAAACAAGATAATATCTACTGGTGGAGGAACTCCCTGCTTTCAAAATAATTTTGAAATAATCAATGAATCTTCAAATTCAACTTCAATATATCTTAAAGCTAATATTGATGTATTAGTTAATAGGTTGAAGGAAAGCAATAATGATCGTCCTTTAATTTCACATTTAACTGATGAGCATAAACTTAAGGAGTTTATTACAAAACATTTATTTGAAAGAAGCTATTACTATGAAAAGTCAAAGATTAAGCTAGTAACAGATAACTTAGAACCTAGTGAAATTGTAAAATTAATAACTAATAGATTAGCTTAAGTATACTCTAAAATCCTTTTTTGCATCAATTATCACATCCACATGTTCGTTTACTGATGTTGATAAGCTTAATCCAGAATAATCAATTTTTACTGGGAATAATGCATGATCTCTATTCACTATCACAGAAGTCTTTATTTTTAATGGGTTGTGTTGAATAAGATTGCTAATAACTAATTGTATAGTTTTTCCAGAATGTGAAACATCACCAATAATAAGTACTGATTCATTTTTAATATTAAATTTCTTGTTGTACAGAACAGACTCATTATCAAGATTTACTTTAACTAACTCTATTTCTAATTTAGATATTTTGGTTATATGAGCTATAAGTTTTTCTGCAATTAGCTTGCCATTATCTGAGATACCAAAGAAAATAATTTTTGATTCATTTATATTGTCTTCTAATATTTGTAACCCAATTCTTTGAATCTTATTTTCAACATCCATGTTATCTAAAATTAAGTTTTGAATCGTAAGTTTTTTCATAAGAATACTCTTTTAAATAAATAAAGTATTATTGTATCTTCGCACTAAATTATGAAGAAAAAATTATTTTTTCTATTTCCTCTTTTGTTATTATTTATTCAATGTGATAAAGATGATAATACTACACCCACATATACAGTCAGAGATTACAGTGAGCAGGTATTAGTTGATCAAGATCTTCTTGAAACATACTTAAAAACTCATACATACAATTATGAGGACTTCAATAATGAATCTGATGTTAAAATCAAACTTGATACAATTACCAATGACTCATCAAGACTATCTCTATTCGAACAGGTAAGTATTAAGACAGTTGATGTTACAGATGCTGAAGGTCAAATTACCTCTCACAATTTATATTATATTATTGCTAGAGAAGGTTCAAATAGACAACCTTCAGTTGCTGATTCTGTATATGTTGCATATGATGGAAAACTTATTGATGGAAGTTCATTTGATAATCGTAAGTTTCCTATTTGGATAGATTTAGCTAATTCTCTTCAAGGATTTAGAGAAGGTGTCTCAGAGCTTAGAACAGGTAAATATTCAGAGAATTCAAATGGAACAATTGAATATGACTCCTTCGGCGTTGGTTTGTTTTTTATCCCTTCAGGAATTGGTTATTTTGAAAATACAAGTTCTGGAAGTATACCTGAGTATTCACCTTTAATTTTTGCTGTTAAACTAATGACTCATACTGATACAGATCATGATAATGATGGTATATTATCAATTTTTGAAGATATTGACGGCGATAATAAGCCATTTGGTGATGACACTGATGGTGATAATTTATGGAATATGTATGATGTTGACGATGATGGTGATGGTGTGCTAACTGTGAATGAATTAGATAAAAACAATGATTCTATAATAGATGATTCTAATAATGATGGAATTCCTGACTATCTAGATCCAGATAACTAATTATTTTTCTTTTTAAATAATCCATAAGGAATATCATATGATAAATTTAATGTTAATTTATTTGTGGTTATATCAACATTAGCATTTTCAAGATCAACTCCATTAGCATTAATAATTAATAATTCTTTATTGTTAAGGCCTCTTTCATATCTTAAGCCTAGACTCAAAGATCTAAATTTAACCCTTGATCCAAGAAGCAAACTCAATGTGTATTTGTCTTTGATGTCTTCTAAATCAAAGTTACTTGAGTTAGAAAGACTATACTTGAATGAAGGACCTGCAAAAACGCTTATTGGACCTAAAATTTTGTATCCAAATATTATAGGCACTTGAATATCAGTTGATTTATATGAGTGTTCTGCAATATTAATAGATTGATCTAATAAGGAGGTACCTTCAAAGGCAGATGCATTTTTAGATTTTGAAAAAATAAGATTAAATTCTGGCCTAATGTAGAAAGTTATTAAATCAATTTCAGTAAATATTCCAAATTGAAAACCTGTTGAGTTCTTGATATCAAGATTATAATTATCAATTTTATTTTTGATATTCTCTATTGATCCAAAGTTATCATCATTAAGACCGAAGTTTACCCCTAAATTACCTTGGGCAAATAGATTGGAAGAAAAAAATATAATTAATATGAATATATATCTCATGCTTATTTATGAGCAATAAGTGTGCCACCCATTATTTTCTTTTAAGAACATTAACTACAGATTCACAAATTGAAGAACTATTCAGCCCATATTTATCCATAAGTTGTGATGGTGTTCCTGATTCACCAAATGTATCCTTAGTACCAACAAATTCTTGAGGAACTGGCATTTTTGTTGTTAGTAGTCTAGAAATACTTTCACCTAGTCCACCATATATATTGTGTTCTTCAGCAGAAACGAGGCATCCTGTTTTAGAAACTGATTCTAAAATAATATCTTCATCTAATGGTTTAATCGTGTGAATATTTATTATTTCAGAATTTATTCCTTTTTCCATTAAACTCTCTGATGCTTTTAAAGCTTCCCAAACAAGATGACCTGTAGCTACAATTGTAACATCTGAGCCTTCTTTTAGTTTTAACCCTTTTCCTATTTCAAACCTTTGAGATACGTCTGTAAAATTTGCAACTTTTGGTCTACCAAATCTTAAATAAACAGGGCCATCATAATTAGAAATTTCAATGGTAGCAGATTTGGTTTGATTAAAATCACAAGTGTTTATTACAGTCATTCCAGGAAGCATTTTCATTAATCCAATGTCTTCTAGTATTTGATGAGTAGCGCCATCTTCTCCTAATGTAATTCCTGCATGAGAAGCACATATTTTTACATTTTTATTAGAATATGCAACTGATTGCCTTATCTGATCATATACTCTGCCCGTTGAAAAATTTGCAAATGTTCCTGTAAAAGGAACTTTTCCACCAGTTGCTAGGCCAGCTGCAAGGCCTATCATATTTGCTTCTGCAATTCCTGTTTGAAAAAATCTTTCAGGATTTTCTTTTGCAAATTCATTCATTTTTAATGAACCGGTAAGGTCAGCACATAATGCTACAACATTTTCATTAGATCTTCCCAGTTCTGTAAGACCTTCTCCAAAACCAGATCTTGTATCTTTATCTCCTTGATTTATATAATTTTCCATATTAATAGTCACCTAAAGTTTCAGGATTTTGATTAAGTGCAACCTTTAGTTGATCATCATTAGGTGCCTTGCCATGCCATTCATGTGTATGCATCATAAAGTCAACACCGTTACCCATAACGGTTTTCATTAAAATTACTATTGGTTTTCCTTTTTTAGAATTTTCTTTCGCAGTACTTAAAGTCTCATAAACTTTATCAAGAGAGTTTCCTTCTTCAACTTCAAGAACTTTCCATCCAAATGCTTCAAATTTTTGTTTTAGATCTCCAATATCTAAGACATCCTCAGTTGATCCATCTATTTGCTGACCATTATAGTCTACAGTAATAATTATATTATCTACTTTATTTGCTGAAGCATACATAAATGCTTCCCAGTTTTGTCCTTCTTGAAGCTCTCCATCTCCAGTTAAAACATATACAAGTGAGGGGTCATTATTTAATTTTTTAGAAAGAGCTAATCCTAATCCTACAGAAACACCTTGTCCAAGTGAACCAGAAGAAATATTAATTCCTGGTAAACCATCATGGTTAGTTGGGTGACCTTGAAGTCTAGAGTTTATTTTTCTAAAAGTATCTAATTCTTTTACATCAAAGTAACCACTTCTGGCAAGAGTACTATAGTAAACAGGTGATATATGACCATTAGACAGAATAAACATATCTTTTTGATTACTATGGTTTTCAACTTCAAGAATCCTTTTGTAAAGTGTAACAAAAAATTCAACACAACCAAGAGAGCCTCCTGGGTGACCTGAATTAACTGCATGAACCATTCTTAAAATATCTCTTCGTACCTGAGGAACTAAGTTTTCTAAATCTTCATTCATATGCTGGTAAATGTATGATTAAACATATGAGAAACAAAACTCTTTAAATTCTTTTTATCATTAATTTGATAGAAATAATTAACAATCTATTTATGATGTTAATTACTTTACTAATTTTGATTAATGAAGATTATAGATAAGTATATAATCAAACAATATCTAACTACTTTTTTTGTAATGTTTGGCTTGTTTATTCCTATTGGAATAATGGTTGATTTTGCAGAAAAGATAGATAAGTTTAGGGAAAATGAAGTTCCAGGTGATTTAATAATAAGCTATTATATTGACTTTGTATGGTATTTCGGAAGTCAACTTTATCCAGTATTCCTTTTTTTAGCAGTTATATTCTTTACATCGAGACTAGCTAATAACACTGAAATTACTGCTATCTTATCTTCTGGTCTTTCTTTTCAAAGATTTACTAAACCATTTTTTATATCAGCATCTATAATTGTTTCATTTGCGCTTTTTGCAGGTATGTTTATTGTGCCAAAATCTAATTTAAATTTTAATGAATTTGTATCAGAATACGTTAAGTCCGAGGAAAAAAGAAACACATCTAGGTTGTTTAAGCAAATAAATGATAACGAATATATTTATGTTAGCGCTTATGATCCTTCTAGAAAAAGAGGTCTAAATTTTACACTTGAAAACTTTGATGGAAATGAATTGAAACATAAAATAACAGCTACTACTATTAGATGGGATGATTCTATTTTTAGATTAACTAATTATGTTAAGAGAACAATTAATGGTGATCAAGAAATTTTAAAAAAAATTACAAGAAAGGATACTCTATTAGACTTTGATGTTGATGATTTGGCTCCTTTGAATTATGTAGCTGAGACTTTAAATTTTTTTGAGTTAAATGAATTAATTAGATATGAAAGAAGAGCAGGATCTCCCTTAATTAATTCTCATTTGCTTGTTCGTCATAAAAGATATACAATTCCACTATCATGTTTTATATTAACCTTGATAGCAATATCAGTTTCATCATTTAAAAAAAGGGGAGGTACTGGAAGTAATCTAGCAATTGGAGTTTCTTTAGGTTTCTTGTTTATATTTTTAGATAAAATTTTCAGCGTACTAGTTATAAAATCTAATTTCTCACCAGCTTTAGCATCTTGGGGAATTCTTCTGGTCTTTCTTACAATTGCTGTTTTTTTATTAAAAAAAGCAATTAGATAGATTACATAATTAAACTATATTTACATAAATTTTAGCTATGGAGTTTTTAGAATTTGAAGTTCCTATTAAAGAAATTTTAGAGCAAATTGATAAGTGCAAGTCTATTGAAAATGAAAGTGACGTTGATATAACTAAGACTTATAATCTTCTTCAAAAAAAATTAGTAGATGCCAAAAAGGATGTATATGGAAATTTATCAGCTTGGCAAAAAGTTCAACTATCTCGTCATCCTAACAGACCATATACTTTAGATTACATTAAAAACATTTGTGGAGATTCATTCCTTGAATTACATGGTGATAGAAATGTTGGTGATGATAAAGCTATGATAGGTGGTTTAGGTAAAATAGACGATCAATCATATATGTTTATCGGAACCCAAAAGGGATATAATACAAAGACTAGACAATATAGAAATTTTGGTATGTCTAATCCAGAAGGATATAGAAAGGCTCTTAGATTAATGAAACAAGCAGAAAAGTTTAATATTCCAATTGTTACATTAATTGATACTCCAGGTGCATTTCCTGGACTAGAGGCAGAAGAAAGAGGTCAAGGTGAAGCGATTGCAAGAAATATTTATGAAATGATGAATATTAAGGTCCCAATTATATGTATTGTGATTGGTGAAGGTGCTTCCGGAGGAGCATTAGGAATTGGTGTTGGAGATAAGATATTAATGCTTGAAAACACATGGTATTCTGTTATTTCTCCTGAATCATGTTCATCTATTCTTTGGAGAAGCTGGGATCATAAAGAGGAAGCTGCTGAAGCTTTAAAGCTTACTGCAAAAGATATGCTTAAGAATAAATTAATTGATAAAATTATTGATGAACCTCTTGGTGGTGCTCATTATAACCCATCTGAAGCGTATAATTCTGTTAAAGAAAACATTCTATATTTTACTAAAAAAATAAGATCATTATCAAAAGATAAAATGATAGAATCGAGAAGAAAAAAGTTTACTAAAATTGGAAACTTTAAAGGTTAATATCAGTATTAACAAAATCATCTAGTTGTTAACAAATAATTTGTTTAAACTTTAAATTAATATCGCATGATAAATGTGATATTAAAATAATCCTTTTCCATACATTTACTATATGGAGAAAAGGAACCCCCTTAAAATTTATGAAACTGAAAATCAAGCTATAGTAAATTTGTCTGATGGTAAAATTCCACCTCAAGCAATTGACCTAGAAGAAGCTGTGTTAGGAGCTATGCTTATTGATGAAAAGGGTGTAAACGAAATAATTGAACTGTTATCCCCAGAAGTCTTTTATAAAAGGTCTCATCAGCTTATTTATGAATCAATAGAGAGACTTTTTAGAGAATCTGAGCCAATTGACTTGTTAACTGTTTCTGCAGATTTAAAAAAGAATAAAAATTTTGAACCAGCAGGAGGGGATTTTTATTTGATTAGCCTTTCTCAAAAAGTTTCATCTTCTGCTCATATTGAATTTCATTCAAGAATTATACTTCAAAAATATATTCAAAGAAAATTAATTACAATTTCTAATGAAATTATTCAGAAGTCATACAATGAAAGTACTGACGTAATGGATCTTTTAGATGAAGCTGAATCAAAATTATATGATGTTGCACAGGGAAATATTAAAACATCAACTGAGTCTGCTCAAAATCTTGTTATTAGAGCAAAAGCTAGGATTGAAGAAATTGCAAAACAAGAGGGTCTTAGTGGAGTTTCAACAGGTTTTGAAAAGCTTGACAAGCTAACATCTGGATGGCAACCAAGTGATCTTGTTATAATTGCAGCTAGACCTGGTATGGGAAAAACTGCATTAGCACTTTCAATGGCAAGAAATATTTCTGTTCAACAAAAGATTCCTGTTGCCTTCTTTTCACTTGAAATGTCATCAGTTCAGCTTATTACAAGATTGATTTCATCTGAAACAGGATTATCATCAGATAAACTTAGAACAGGTAAGCTTGCTGATCATGAATGGCAACAATTAAATATTAAAGTTTCTGATCTTGAATCATCTCCATTATTCATAGATGATAGTCCGTCTTTAACAATTTTTGAACTAAGAGCTAAAGCAAGAAGGCTAGCTTCATCCCATGGAATTAAGCTTATAATTATTGATTATTTACAGTTAATGAATATAGGTTCTTCTAATAAGGCAGGTAATAGAGAACAGGAAATTTCAACAATCTCAAGGAATCTAAAAGCTTTAGCTAAAGAACTTGATATTCCTGTTATTGCATTATCTCAGCTTTCAAGAGCTGTTGAAACTAGAGGTGGTACCAAAAGGCCAATTTTATCCGATCTAAGAGAGTCTGGTGCAATTGAACAAGATGCAGATATTGTTTCTTTTCTCTACAGGCCTGAATACTATGGTATTACTGAATGGGATGATGATATGAAAACACCTTCTGAGGGACAAGGAGAATTTATTGTAGCTAAACATAGAAATGGAGCATTGGACTCAATAAAGCTTAAGTTTATTCCTAATCTTGGTAAATTTGAAGATCTTGGTGGTTTTGACTCACCATTTGAGTTCCAGTCAAAACTTAATCCTGAAAATAAATTAAGTGACTTTAGTGAACCTAGAAATAAAGATGAAGATGATGATATGCCTTTTTAGACTTTATATTTCGTTTTAGAGTAAAAAAAAAGCCCCATAAGGGGCTTTTTATATTGTAATAGGGGAAATTAAATAACTTTTACGTTAATAGCATTTAAACCTTTATTACCTTCTTTTAATTCAAATTCTACTTTATCTCCCTCTGCTATCCTGTCAATAAGACCTGAAACATGAACGAAATGTTCTGTATCGTTATCATCTTCTTTAATAAAACCATATCCTTTGGTCTCGTTGAAGAATTTTACTAATCCTGTACTCATATTTTAATTTTTAATAATTTTAGCGAAATTACTCTAATATTTTAATAAATCAATTTTATTTTTAATTATTTAACGATTTAGTAAAAAAGATTTAAGGAAATCATTTATCTCCCCGTTCAATATATTCTCAGTATTTCCTGATTCAAAACCTGTTCTAACGTCCTTTACAATTTTATATGGGTGGAGAACATAGTTCCTTATTTGTGAACCCCATTCAATTTTCTTTTTCGACTCTTCAATCTTCTTTTTTTCTTCATTATTTTTTTGTATTTCAATTTCGTATAGCTGAGATTTTAATAACATTAACGCTTTTTCTTTATTATCTAGTTGTGATCTTGTTTCAGAATTTTCTATGGTAATTCCGGTTGGCTTATGCTTTAACCTTACAGCTGTCTCAATCTTATTTACACTTTGACCACCAGCTCCACCAGATCTCATTGTATCCCATGTCAAGTCTGATGCATTAATAACAACTTCAATAGTATCATCAACTAGAGGATATACATAAACTGAAGCAAATGATGTATGTCTTTTAGCATTACTATCGAAAGGAGATATCCTTACTAGTCTATGTACTCCGTTTTCACCTTTTAGCCAACCAAATGCATATTCACCATCAATTTGAATAGTTGCAGTCTTAATTCCAGCAACATCTCCAGATTGATTATTTAGTTCTTTTATCTTGAAATTGTTTTTTTCACCCCACATTAAATACATTCTCATTAGCATTTCAGCCCAATCACAAGATTCAGTTCCACCTGCACCTGCAGTTATTTGAAGTATTGCACTCATTTTATCCTCTTTTTTGCTCAGCATCATTTTGAATTCCATGTCTTCAACTGCAACAAGTAATTCATTAAAAGATTCGTTTATTTCTAATTCTGTAACCTCCTTATTTAATAGGAATTCACTTAGAACTATAACGTCATCATATTTATTATTGAGATTTAATAATTCAGATAACTGTTTTTTTAAACTTTGAATTTTTTTTAAAGTTTGTTCAGCTTCTTTTGGTTTTGTCCAAAAGTCAGGAGAAGAAGATTCTATTTCAAGACTATTGAGAATCTCTTTTTTTGAATCTACGTCAAAGATACCCCCTTAACGTATCAATACGTTTTTTGACTACTTTAATATTTTCCTTTGAAAACATGTCTCAAATTAATTATATGAATTCGAAAAAAAAAATTATATTTCTAAAAAATTAGCCATGAAAAAATTTCTTTTGTCATTTATTTTAATTTCAAACTTTTCTTTTTCACAAGAAACAGATTATCAGGGTTTTATGGACTTTTCTTATAATGACGATTCTGGTAAAATAATTCTTGAAATTGATAATCTTGACAATGAGTTTCTTTATATAAATTCCTTAAGTAGAGGAGTTGGTAATAATGATTTGGGACTTGATAGGGGACAGCTGGGTAATTCTAGAATTGTCTACTTTACTAAAAGAGGTAATAAAATTTTATTAATTCAGCCTAATTTAAGATATATATCTAATTCATCTAATGAATTAGAAAATAAAGCTGTAGAGGAAGCCTTTGCCAGATCTGTATTGTTTGGCTTCGAGATAGTTGAAAAATCAACTGATTCATATAAAATTGATTTAACACCATTTTTATTAAATGATGCTCATGGAGTATCTCAAAGATTAAGATTCTCAAATTCTGGTTCATATAGCCTAAATAAATCTATGTCTGCTGTTGATTTGGAAAGAACTAAGGCTTTTCCTAATAATATTGAGTTTGATGTTTTACTTACATTCACGGGTAATCCTTCAGGAAGTTTAGTTAGAAGTGTAACTCCAACTGCTTCTAATCTTACGGTCAATCAGCATCACTCTTTTGTTAAACTTCCAGATGATAATTATAATAAAAGAAAATTTGATCCAAGAAGTGGAAGTAATCCTTTTATAGTTTATGATTATTCTACTCCTATAGATGAGAAGCTTGAACAAAGGTTTATAGTTAGACACAGGTTAAATAAAAAGAATCCTAATGATGAAATGAGTGAACCTGTAGAGCCTATAATTTACTACATCGATAATGGAACTCCAGAACCAGTTAAAACAGCATTAATTGAAGGAGGAAACTGGTGGAATCAGGCATTTGAAAGTGCAGGTTATAAAAATGCTTTTAGAATTGAAGTTTTACCTGAAGATGCTGATCCAATGGATGTTAGGTATAATTTAATTCAGTGGATTCATAGATCAACAAGAGGCTGGAGTTATGGTGCAAGTATAGTTGATCCTAGAACTGGTGAAATTATTAAAGGTCAAGTTAGTCTAGGAAGTTTAAGAGTTAGGCAAGACTATATGATTTTAAGTGGTCTAGTTGATAACCCTAATGATATTCAAAACAAGTCTCTTATTAAAAAGACTTCTCTTGATAGAATTAGACAGCTCTCAGCACATGAAATTGGACACACTTTAGGATTTGCTCATAATTACATATCTAGTGCTAATAATAGATCATCAGTTATGGACTATCCTCATCCCAAAATTGATTTAGTAGATGGTAAAATAAGTATAGCTGATGCATATTCAGAAAATATAGGTGACTGGGATAAAGTAAGTGTAGAATATGCTTACAGGGATTTTCCAAATACAAAAAATGAAAATAATGAGCTGGATAAAATTATTAATGAAGCTCAAAAAAACAGCTTATATTTTTTAAGTGACTCAGATTCAAGACCTGTAGGAAGCGCTAATCCATTTTCACACTTATGGGATAATGGAGAACTTCCATATAAAGAGTTAAATAAACTTTTGAAAGTTCGTGATTTAGCTCTAAAAAACATTGATTTAGACAATCTTGTTGATGGAGAACCTTATGACAGAATAGAAGATATTTTAGTACCAATTTATATGTTACATAGGTATCAGATTGAAGCTGCTGCTAAAGCTATTGGAGGAGTAGATTATCTTTATTTTGTCAAAAACAATAATAATGATAAAGTCAAGTTTGTTGATAGTAAACTTCAAAGGAAATCTCTTGAATCTTTATTAAGTGTTTTAAAACCAAAGAACCTTGTTCTACCTAATAATTTAATTGATATTTTATCTCCCAGATCATTTAGAAATCCTAGAACAAGAGAAAACTTTGTGTCTAATACTGGTGTTGCTTTTGACTATATAAATACTTCAAGTTCTTTAATTAATCATACTTTAACTTTTCTGTTAAATCCTGAGAGAATTAATAGAATTAATCAACAAAATATATTTGGAGATAATATTTTAACTCTCGAAAATTATTTAGCGGAAATAAGTAAATCAATTTTTGATAATAAAAAATTGAATACTTACGAGGAATCAGTAAATAAAAATACTTCCTCACTTTATTTAGATCATCTTTTTATGGCTTTTAACAACTCAAGAACAAATGATTTATCAAAGTCTATAATCCTTGCAAGTATTATGGATACCATGAATAATTTATCTACTAATCCTAATAATTACAATCGTTTTTTAATAAATAAAATTGATGGATTTTTAAACAATCCGGATCAATATAAACCAATTGAAAAGACAAAGATTCCAGATGGTTCTCCAATTGGAAATTTTTCATGTGATTACTAGTTTTTTTACTTAAATTTGTTGTTTATCAAAATGATATAATGTCAAAAGACAATAGATCTTTCAATAACATACTGGAGCTCATTGGTAATACACCCTTAATTAAATTAAATAAGGTAACTAAAAACTTTCCTGGCTCTTATTTTACAAAATATGAAGCCTTTAATCCAGGACACTCAAACAAGGATAGAATTGCCCTTCATATCTTAAATCAAGCCGAGAAGAAAGGTTTATTAAAAAATGGAAGTACAATAATTGAAACTACATCTGGTAATACTGGTTTTAGCGTCGCAATGGTTTCTCTTTTGAAAGGATATAAATGTATTCTAGCAGTTAGCTCAAAAGCTTCTAAGGATAAAATTAATATGATGAAATGTTTAGGTGCAGATATTTATGTTTGTCCTTCAAATGTACCTTCTGATGATCCTAGATCATATTATGAAGTAGCTAAGAGACTAAATAATGAGATTAAAGATTCAGTATATATTAATCAATATTTTAATGAATTAAATGTTGAGGCTCACTACCAAACTACAGGACCTGAAATATGGAGTCAAACCAATGGAAGAATTACTCATTTAATCGCCTGTAGTGGAACTGGAGGGACTATATCAGGAATAGGTCGTTTTTTGAAAGAAAAAAATAGTGATATAAAAATAATCGGCGTAGATGCATATGGATCAATACTTAAGAAATATCATGAAACAGGTGAAATAGATCCTAATGAAATTTATTCCTATAGAATTGAGGGTTTAGGTAAAAATATAGTTCCTTCAGCAACTGATTTCAAAATTATTGATAAGTTTGTTAAAGTGAAGGATTCAGATAGTGCTCATATGGCAAGAGAAATTACTTTAAATGAAGGATTATTTGTTGGTTATACTTCAGGAGCAGCTTTTCAAGCTACAAATATTCTTAATGAAGAAAATGAATTTAATGATGATAGTTTAGTAGTGATTGTATTCCCAGATCATGGCTCAAGATATCTAAGTAAAATTTATTCGGATGAATGGATGAATAATCAAGGATTCTACGATAGTACTTTCTATCAGCCAAAAAAAAACTCTATTAATTACATTTAAAAATTATGCAAGATTTATTTGAGAAAATATATAAAAATAAGGGTCCTTTAGGAAAGTGGGCTTCAATAGCTGAAGGTTATTTTGCTTTTCCTAAACTAGAAGGTCCAATATCAAATAGAATGAAATTTAATGGTAAGGAAGTTATTACATGGAGTGTAAATGATTACTTAGGTCTTGCTAATCATCCTGAGGTTAGAAAAACAGATGCTGAGGCTGCTAAAGATCATGGAAGCGCATATCCTATGGGGGCACGTTTAATGTCAGGTCATACTGACCTTCATGAGAAACTAGAAGCTGAATTGGCTGCTTTCACCTCAAAGGAGTCAGCTTATCTTTTAAATTTTGGTTATCAAGGTATTCTTTCAACAATAGATTCTCTTGTTTCAAAGAATGATATTATTGTTTATGATATTGATGCTCATGCATGTATTATAGACGGTGTAAGACTTCATATGGGTAAAAGATTTACATACCAACATAATGACATGAAAAGTCTTGAAAAAAACCTTGAAAGGGCAACCAAGATGGCTGAACAAACTGGAGGTGGTATTTTGGTTATATCAGAAGGTGTTTTTGGTATGAGAGGAGAACAGGGGAAGCTTAAAGAAATTGTTCAAATGAAGAATAAATTTAAGTTTAGATTACTAGTAGATGATGCTCATGGTTTTGGTACGCTTGGAAAGACTGGGGCAGGAACTGGTGAAGAACAAGGTGTCCAGGATCAGATTGATGTTTATTTTGCAACTTTTGCTAAATCAATGGCTTCTACTGGTGCATTTATTTCTGGTGATAATGAAATAATAGGTTATCTAAGATATAATATGCGTTCACAGGTATTTGCTAAATCCCTTCAAATTCAACTCGTTATTGGTGCCCTTAAAATATTAGAGTTACTTAAAACTAAACCTGATTTAAAAAATAAACTATGGGAAAATGTCAATAAACTCCAATCTGGATTAAAAGAAAGAGGTTTTGATATTGGTTCAACTCAAAGTTGTGTAACACCAGTATATCTTGAAGGAAGCATACCGGAGGCATTTGCTCTAGTTAGAGATCTACGTGAAAATTATCAAATTTTTTGTTCAATAGTAGTATATCCTGTTGTTCCAAAAGGAATTATTCTACTTAGACTCATTCCAACCTCATCTCATAATGAAAATGATATTAATGAGACACTTGATGCTTTTGCTTCTATTAGAGAAAAATTAAAAGACGGAGTTTACAAAAAATCACCTGAAGGAATTAAAGAATCAGCTGATTAGTCATTATCATTTAACATCACAGGCATTACTAACATTGTGATTGACTCCTTAGATTCTCCACTTTCAATTAAAGGTCTAATAATACCGGCTCTATTAGGATGAGACATTGAAAGAGTAATCATATCGGAATCTAAATTATTTAACATTTCAATTAGAAATTTTGAGTTAAAACCTATTTGAATGTCATCTCCAGAGTATTGACATTCCAAGTTTTCATCAGCTTTATTACTAAAATCAAAATCTTCTGCACTTATATTTAGTAATGATCCTGCAAGTTTAAGTCTAATCTGATTAGTAGTTTTATTAGAAAATATACTTACTCTTCTTGCAGAATTTAGGAATAGTTGCCTATCAATTGTTAAAACATTTGGATTATCTTTTGGAATAACAGCTTCATAATTAGGAAATTTACCGTCGATTAACCTACAAGTAATTGATGATTTATCAAAAATAAATTTAGCATTTGAATCATTGTGTTGAATTGTTAAATCAGAACTTTCAGTTTGTAGGATACCTTTTAAAATTTGAAGAGGTTTTTTTGGCATAATAAATTCTGAAACTTCACTAGCAGTATACTCTGTAGTCTCAAACTTAACAAGCTTATGAGCATCAGTAGCAACAAACTTAAGGGACTCGCTGTTAAATTGAAAGAAAACTCCACTCATCACAGGCCTAAGATCATCTGTTCCAGATGCAAAAATTGTTGAATTTATGGCATTTCCTAAATCAGATCCATTTATTACAGTTTCGTGTGCATCAAGAATCTCAACTTGCTTAGGAAATTCATCTCCGTTAAGATATGCTAATGAATATTTACCATTACTAGCACTTATTTCAATAGTATTATTGTCAGTTTTAATAAACGTTAAAGGTTGCTCTGAAAAAGTTTTAAGAATATCTGTAAGCAGCTTAGCTGATATTGCAATTTTATCAGTTGATGTCGACTCAATCTCAATCTCAGAAGTCATTGTTGACTCAAGATCAGAAGAGCTTAAAACGAGTTTATTATTATTTATCTCAAATAAAAAGTTGTCAAGAATTGGTAAAGTATTGGATGAATTGATAATACCACCTAAAACTTGAATTTCTTTGTAAAGTAATGAAGAAGAAACAATGAATTTCATGTGTTTTTTTTCAAATATATTTAATTGAAACTATATTTCTTACTATAACTACCAAAAGTTATCTACTAGATACAAACACTAAAAATACACACTTACTGCATCTCTATAGTTTAGACCAAAAAGCGAACTGGCACTTCCAACTGTATTGGGATTACTTTTATAAATACTTAGCTGTAAATATCCAAGACTATTAAATAAAGCAATTTTTTTCCCATCTTCCTCTCTATCTTTTTTATCAAGATTAAAATCAATTGCATCTGAGTAGCTATTATGAATTTTAGAGAACTTTATATTCCTAGCATTTATTGTAAAGGCTCTAGTTTTAGATACTTCTTTAAATAACTTATTGGTAATATTAGTAATAACATTACCATAATTATCTATATAGATTACACTGCCAATTATTTGATTTCTTTCTGTGTTAACTACAGGTCTTAAATTTGTAATCTCTTTAATACTTTTAATCTCTGTTCCAACAACATTTAGTGGTCCTGACCTATGAATATGTGCAGCTACTTTAACGAATAAATCATCTGCTGAAATCTCATGATTATAATTGCTATGCAAATTAATTTCAACAATTTGATCTGGTTTTTTATCTCTAAATATTAATGAAAAAACACCATTATCAGCACCTATAAAATAACATCCATCATACATTATTGCTATATGTTTATTCTCTGGTGTTAGCTCTGAATCAACACTTAATATATGTATAGTTCCTCTTGGAAAATTATTAAATGCTCCTTCAAGAATATAACCAGCCTCAGTTAAGTTAAAAGGGCTTATGTTATGGGATATATCAACAATATTTATTAGGTCTATATCACTAATTAACTTTGCTTTTAAAGAACTAACAAAATAGTCTTTATTTCCATAATCAGTTGTTAATGTTATGATAGACATTAGATAAATAAATTTTATAAAATTTATGTAAATTTGAATCAAATAATCTACTATAACAAATTTTTAAATATAATCTATTGAGTGATCTCCAATTTGAATTAACCGATGTTGACCCACAATACTTTTTTTCGAGAGATAATTTAAATTCTTTAAAATCAAGTTTTCCAAAATTAAAGCTTGTTCAAAGAGGGCAGACATTAAAAGCACTTGGAGAAAAGAATGAATTAAAGATTTTTGATAAAAAATTTAGAAGCTTATTAAATTATTATTCAGAGTACAATTCAATAGACCCTAACGTTATAAATGATATAGTTATAAAAGATGTAAAATTTAATGGTGAAAAACCTTCACTAATTCTTCATGGGATTTCAGGTAAACCTATTCTTGCAAAAACTGTAAACCAAAAGAAACTTCATAATTCTATTGAATCTAATGATTTGGTTTTTGCTATTGGACCAGCGGGTACAGGTAAAACCTATACTGGAGTTGCAATGGCAGTAAAAGCTCTAAAAGAAAAAGAAATTAAGAAAATCATTTTAACTAGACCAGCTGTAGAGGCTGGAGAAAATTTAGGATATCTTCCAGGTGATCTAAAAGAAAAATTAGATCCATATATGCAGCCTCTATATGATGCCTTAACCGATATGATTCCTTACAGTAAACTTGAAAAATTCTTAGAAGACAGAACTATTGAAATTGCTCCTTTAGCCTTTATGAGGGGTAGAACTCTTGATAATGCATTTGTTATTCTTGATGAAGCCCAAAACACTACTCCAGCTCAAATGAAAATGTTTTTAACAAGAATGGGTATGAACGCAAAATTTATGGTAACTGGAGATCCTGGTCAAGTTGATCTTCCAAGAAAGGAAAACTCTGGACTGAAAGAAGCTATAAAAATACTTTCTAACAAAAGAGGAATTCAAATAATTTACCTGGATGATAAGGATGTTATTAGACATCCTATTGTTAAAAAAGTTATAGAAGCATATAATAAAGTCGAAAAAGATAATTAGTGAATAGTATATATAAAACAGATTTTAATTTTCCAGGTCAAACATCTAAATATGAAGGTAAAGTTAGAGATGTATATACAATTGAAGACGATATACTAGTTGTAATAGCTTCAGATAGAATTTCTGCTTTTGATATAGTAATGCCAAGACCTATTCCTCATAAAGGTCAAGTTCTAAATCAAATATCTCTTGAGATGTTAAATTCTACTCAAGATATTATAGATAATTGGTTGATTTCTAGTCCAGACCCTAATGTGTCAATTGGACGCAAACTAAATCCAATCAAAATTGAAATGGTTATTCGAGGCTATTTAAGTGGTCACTCTGATAGATTATATCAATCAGGTAAAAGAAGTATATGTGGTGTTAAATTAGAAGATGGCTTAGTGTCTAATCAAAAATTTGATAATCCAATTATTACACCTAGTACAAAGGCAGACCAAGGTCATGATGAAGATATTTCAAAATCTGATATCATTAAAAATGGAATCCTAACAGTTGATCAATATGAAGAAGTTGAGGAAATAACGCATAAATTATTTAAAAGAGGTACTGAAATTGCGGAAAAAAGAGGATTGATATTAGTTGACACAAAATATGAATTTGGATATGACAAAAACAATAATCTTTTCCTAATTGATGAAATTCATACTCCAGACTCATCTAGATTTTTTTATAGAGATACTTATAAAGAATCTATTGATCAAGGATTACCTCCAAAACAACTTTCAAAAGAGTTTTTTAGACAATGGCTAATTAGTAATAATTTTCAGGGAAAAGAAAATCAAAATTTACCAGAAATAACTGATGAAATTATTAATGATGTTTCTACTAGATATACCGAGTTGTTTAGTGTTATTACTGGAAATAATTTAATAACCAGAAACTCTAAAAATATTCTAAATGACCTAGAAAGGAATATTATTAACTATTTATCTTAATTAAACTCAGAGGATAGAATCCCGATAAAAGTTTCTATTCCCCTTGAGTAATTTAATAATTTAATATTTTCATTTGGACTATGTTGATTATTATCCTTATTTACAGTTGGAACTCCAACAGCAGGCAGATTAAGTGTGTTTACAAAAGGAGAAATAGGAACAGAACCACCACTTGTTCTTTTTAACACTGGTTTTACACCAAATGTTTTAATTAATGTATTGGACAACCAGTTACCTAAATCACTGTTAATGTCTGTTCTAAAAGCTGGGTATGATACTTTAGAAGTAAATTTTACAATTTTATCATATTTCAATCTTTCTTCCTTTGAAGGTTCGTGATCTAAAATAACATATCCAAGACTTTCAATATGTTTTTTTATCAATCCGTTAAGTCTATATCCATCAGATTCAATAACAAGCCTAACATCAATCTCAGCTATACATTCTGATGGAACAATGGTTCTAGCTTCTTCTTCTACCCAACCGGCTTTTATTCCTCTAACATTTAATGATGGAAATTGAATAGCTTCTTGATATGAATCTCCAACTGACTCTGGTTTTTTAAATTGCATTTTATCAAGCATATTCTCTTCGTTATCTGGAACATCATCTAAATACTTTCTAATTTCCTCTGATATTGAAATTCCATCATAATATCCTTCAATCTTTACAACCCCGTTTTCATCTTTCATTGATGATAAAATATTGGACATTCTAAAAACAGGATTTGGTGCATAATTACCAAAATGGCCACTGTGTTGAGGCACAATAGGTCCATATGTTTTTAGTGTGATTGATGATATTCCTCTGTTTCCAAAATTTAAAGTAGGGAGGTCTGACTCATGTTGAGGTCCGTCAAATATAAGAAGAGCATCACCCTTAAGAATATCACTATACTTTTTTACTGCAGAAGGGAGGTTAGGGGAGCTTTTCTCCTCTTCGAAATCCATAACTAGTTTCAAATTAAATTTTTGATCAATATTGTTTGAGTTCATGAACTTTATTGCTTGGATTAACATCATTACAGGTCCTTTTGCATCTGAAGATGACCTAGCAAAGATTCTAATGTCTTTTTCTTCTAAAGTTTCATAATTAATTTCAGCGATTTTAGTTGGATCATAATCAATAAATTCTCCATTTTCTTTTATTTTATATACTGGAATAAAAGGATTTTCTTGATTCCATTTACTTAAATCTACAGGTTGTCCGTCAAGATGAAGATAGATAAGAATTGTTTTATAATTATCACTAATATGCTTGGATGCCATTAAAAGCGGTATAGTTTCAGTTTCAAGTCTAGTTAATTCAAAATCTAGAGATTTAAATTTATTTTCTGTCCAATCAATTAATTTGAATATATCAGATTTAAAGTTTGCATCATTTGGATAGGATAGAAATTCAATAAATTCATCAATATTATTTAATGCTTGCTCTAATACATCATCCTTGAATTCTCTTTGACTAAATAAAGGACTAGATATAAAAATTGATAAAAAAATCACTTTAAATAATTTCATAATATTTTTAATTAGTTTGTTTTATATAATAGATTAATAATTTTATTGACATCTTCATTATAGTTTACTCTTATTGAACTATTGTATTTTTTTAACCATGTAATCTGTCTCTTGGCATAATTTCTAGTATTCTGTTTTATCTTATCAATAGCATCAGTATAAGATATCTTATCATCAAAATACTTAAAAAATTCTTTATAACCAACTGTGTTTAATGTGTTTAAGTGTTTAAAATCTTTTAATCCTAAAACCTCGTTTTCTAGACCTTTCTCTATCATATTATCAACTCTGTCATTAATTCTATTATAAAGCTTGTTCCTTTCACACTCCATGACTATAACCTGACTTTGAAAGATTCTTTCTTTTTTCTTTTTAGTTCTAAATAAAGAAAAAGGCTTTCCTGTAAACTCAATTATCTCTAATGCTCTTATAATTCTATTAGAATTATTTAAATCAACTTCGTTGTAATATTTAATATCTAGTTTTTTAAGTTTATTCTGAATTACTTCCAAACCACTAGAATTATATTCATTTATAAGTCCTTTTCTAATATTAGATGGTATTTCAGGAAAATCATCAATACCATTCATTATAGAGTCAGCATATAATCCTGATCCTCCAACTAAAATTAATATATCAGTCTCTTGAAATAATTTATTTACTAATTCAATAGCTTCTTTCTCATACAATCCTACATTATAAATATCATGAATACTTTTATTGTGAATTAAATGATGTGTTATATGATTTAGCTGAGAAGGTGACGGTGGAGAGGTACCTATCTTAAGCTCTTTGTAAAACTGTCTAGAATCACAAGATATTATTTCTGTGTTAAGTTTTTTGGCAATCTCTATACTTAAATTAGTTTTGCCAATACCTGTTGGTCCGGCAATATAAATTAAGTTTTTATTTTTCCTCATCTAGATGTGAGCCACATTCATGACAGTATATTGCAGCATCTTTATGTTTATCATTCATACACTCTGCACATACTCTAGTATTAATATCTACATCTTTTTTTCTTTGAGCCATTTCAGCAGAAATTATACCAGTAGGTACAGCTATAATTCCATATCCAAGAATCATAAGCATAGAAGCTAAGAACTTACCCATTCCTGTTAATGGAACGATATCTCCATATCCAACTGTTGAAATTGTACTAATACACCAATAAATGCTTTCTGGGATACTATCAAAACCAGCTTCAGGTCCTTCAATTATATACATAAGAGTACCAAAAAGAATACACATTATCAATACAAAAAGGAGGAAAATTATAATTTTTGCTCTACTGACAAGTAATGATCTTACTAGAAAAGTAGATTCACCTATGTATCTTGAAATATGTAGAACACGAAATATTCTTAAGATTCTAAGAGCTCTAATTGCCATCAGAGCTTCAACAGGAGCTCCAATAAAAATTAATGATATATACTTTGGAATAGTTGCGAGAAAATCAATTATTCCGTAAAAACTAAATATATAGTTCTTAGGATGATGAATTGAGATAATTCTTAAAATATACTCAATAGTGAATAATATAGTTATGATCCATTCAGCAGTATTGAAAAAATTAGAATATTTATCATTTATCCATCCCACAGTCTCTAAAGCAACAAGGATTACACTGATAATTATCAATATAATTAGTGTTATATCAAAAACCTTTCCTGCTGGAGTATCAGCCTCATAAATTACATCATGTATTTTCTGACGTGTTTTATTCAATATCTGAAAATTTATAAATTTCTCTCAAAGTTAGTAGTTTTTTATATTTCTTTTGAGAAATTACTCTAAACACATAATTTTTAACCTTTTCTGAATTTTCAACTTTCACAACTCTTGAGTATAATTTTTCTTCACTATTTATATTATTAAATAGGTCAAAATACCCATAACCAATAAATTTTTCATTTTTAAAAAAAATAAAACTTTTATCACTTTCTTTTTTACCATTAAAAGTGACAATAAAATCCTTTAATTCACTAATAATACTTGGCTTATCTATTTTATGAAATATTTTAGGGTCAATATTATTATTGATTTTAGGATTTAACTTTCTAATCTCATTTAATGTTTTAATAATACTTATGTTATAATTTCCTGTACTATGAACTTTAATTGATTTAAAGTTATTTTGAACATACTTGGGAATGAACTTTTTACTTGTAAATAGTTTAACAACTTTATTTTTTATGTCTTTACTATAGTCAATGTATATCAACTTTTTATTTTTATTGTATATGTAAAACACTCCTGTTTCATTTTTAAGATTTTGAATAGTATCCTTAAAAATTGAGCTCATACTTTCACCAGCTAGTTCAACTATACTCTTTTTAATTATCTCCTGTTTAATATCTTTTTCCATTAGAATTTTAAATAATTCTACTGTAGCTAGTGCATCTCCACTTGCTCTGTGCCTATCTTTTAAAGGAATTCCTAGGCTTCTCGATAGCTTTCCTAATTTATAAGATTCTTGTTCTGGAAGTAATTCTTGAGATAGGATTACAGTACATAAAGATTTCATCGAAAATTCATATCCAAGTCTTTTGAATTCTAACTGGAGTATTCTATAATCAAATTGGGCATTGTGTGCTACTAATATTGAATCTGATGTTATCTCTATTACTCTTTTTGCTATTTCGTGGAATTTAGGGGCTGTTTTAACCATTTTAGATGTAATACCTGTAAGTTTCTCAACATATGGGTGTATATCTCTCTGAGGGTTAACTAAACTTATAAATTGGTCTGTAATATTAGTGCCATTAAATTTGTAAGCAGCAACTTCAATTATTGATTCTTCATTAAATTTTCCTCCAGTAGTTTCTAGGTCAACAATAGTATACATTAATAGTTTCTTTGTCCAAAAATTTTACTTCCTACTCTTATCATGTTAGATCCGTTATTAATAGCTAATTGATAATCATCACTCATTCCAATTGAAAGAATTTTGAAGTTTGAATCAATAGTTTTCATCTCTTTAAATAAATTTTCCATTTTTTTAAACTCATCAGCTATTAAATTTTGATCTTTTGTAAAAGTAGCCATAGCCATAAGTCCAATTGTGTTTATGTTTTCAAATTCTTTAAGATCTGTGTAAAATGAATCAAGTTGTTCTGGATTTAATCCATATTTACTTTCATCATTAGAAATCTTAATTTGTATTAAACAATCTATAGATCTATTCTCCTTCTTTGCATTTTTATCAATCTCTTTTGCTAATGATAATCTATCTAGTGAATGTATTAAAGAAATGAATTTAGAAATATGTTTTACTTTATTTTTTTGAAGATGTCCAATCATGTGCCATTCTATATCTTTTGGTAAATTATTGTACTTCTCTACTATTTCATGAACTCTATTTTCGCCAAACTTTTTTTGACCTTGATTGTAAGCTTCAGTAATTTGTTCAATACTTCTGGTCTTAGATACTGCTATTAGGTCTGCTTTATCTTTTATCTCATTATTAATTATTGAAATTTGATTTTTTATACTCATAACTGACTCATTATCTCTTCTGCAACTTCTAGAGCCATAAGACCATCATTTAAACTTACTTTTGATTTTGATTTATTTTTAATTGAATTAAAGAAGTCTTTCAATTCTGCTTCTATAGAGTTAATCTCATTTATTTCAGGATTCTCAAAGAAAATAACTTTTTCTTGACCTAAATTATTTTTTATTACTAAAGAGTTCTCATTATCGTTAGTGTCCTTATCTCTTATTTTAACTACCTGAAAATCTTTTTCTAAAAAATTTATAGAAATGTATGCGTTATCTTGAAAAATTCTAGTCTTTCTCATTTTTTTAAGTGAAATCCTACTTGAAGTTAGATTAGCAATACATCCATTTTCAAATTCTATTCTTGCATTTGCAATATCTGGAGTTGAGCTTATTATTGATACACCTGAAGCATCTATCTTTTTAACTTTTGATTGATTAATATTTAAAATAATATCTATATCATGTATCATTAAGTCCATTATAACTGATACATCAGTACCTCTTGGGTTAAAATCTGATAATCTGTGTGACTCTATAAATTTTGGTTTATCAATAAATTCCTTGCAAGAAATGAAAGCTTGGTTATATCTTTCAACAAATCCAACTTGTCCAATTATATTTCCTTCTTTTGCTAGTTTATTTATAATCCTAGCCTCTTTAGAATTAGTAGTTAAAGGCTTTTCAACAAAAATGTGTTTACCTTTATTAATACATTTTTCTGCAATTTCAAAATGAGTTGTAGTAGGAGAAACAATTACTGCTGCGTCTATTAAGTTTATTAGTGAGTCTATTTCTTTAAAAAAAACATAACCATTTTCTGAAGCTAATTTCTCAGAATTTTCTACATCTGTGTCATGAAAACCAATGAGATTAAAATCGGAATTACTAAGAATGTTAAGATGTATCTTACCTAGATGACCAGCTCCAATTACACCAACCTTTATCATTTGATAAAAATACAATCTTCTTTTGGAATTATCGAGTATTAATTTAATATTAGTGATAGTGGAAGATAACTTTAAGTTTCAAGGTCGAAGAAAAATTCTTGCTGAAGAGCTCCAGAAAAAAGGTATAGTTAATCCTTTGATAATAGATTCTATAAAGAATGTTCCTAGACATTTATTTATAGATCCGGGTCTTGCAGAACAGGCTTATTTAGATAAAGCTTTACCAATAGAAAATAATCAAACTATTTCACAACCTTTTACAGTTGCTTTTCAAACTCAATTATTAGATCCTAAACTTGGTGATAAAATACTTGAAGTAGGAACAGGATCTGGATATCAGACCGCAGTTTTATATTATTTAAAACTTAATATTTTTACAATTGAAAGAAATCACAATTTATTTAGAATAACATCTAAACTTTTTAGTAAGATAAATATTAGACCAAAAAAGTTTGTTTATGGTGATGGTTATAATGGATTAAGTGATAATTCACCCTTTGATGGAATAATTGTAACAGCAGGATGCCCTGTTATTCCAAAAAAACTTCTATCTCAACTAAAAATAGGAGGTAAGATGATAATTCCTGTAGGTAAAGAAACTCAAATTATGACTAAAATTACAAGAGTTGGTAAAACTGAGTTTAAGAAAGAGACTTTTGGTAATTTTAAGTTTGTTCCGATGCTAGAAAAGAAGGATTAGCTATTAAAGTTTTTCTTGATTCTTTTTAAACTAATTTTACTCTCTCTATCCTTAATAACATTTCTCTTATCAAATTCTCTTTTACCTTTTGCAACTGAGATATTTAATTTAGCTATTCCTTTCTTGCTTATGAATAGTGACGTAGCTACAACTGTAATTCCAACATCAATAACTTGTTTTTGAATTTTCCTTAATTCTTGCTTGTTCAAGAGTAATTTTCTTCTTCTTTTGGGCTCATAGTTTGGCTCGCTTGAATTCTTATATTGATCAACATGCATATTAACAACATATAGTTCATCACCTTCAAACTCACAATATGAATTATTTAGAGAAGCATTAGAATTCCTAATAGATTTAATTTCGTTTCCAGTTAAAACTATTCCACAAGTATACTTATCCAATAAGGAAAAATCATACTTTGCTTTTTTATTATTAATATTAACTGAACTATTCATTCTACAAAATTACAAATTTGAAAATGAATAATTTATATTTAATGAATGCTAATAATAAGAAAAGCTGACGGTACAGATTTAAACTTTTTAATTAAAATTTTTATTTTAAATATTCCAAAATACTTTCACAAAACAGAATTGGATGACTTTAAAAAATATTTTAATTCAAACAATATTGAAACCTATTTTATTATCGAATCTGAAGGAAAAATATTAGGAGCAGCTGGCTATGCTTATGAAAATAAACAAACTGCAAATATATGCTGGGTTTTTATTGACCCTGATTATCATAGTAATGGTTTAGGAACAAAACTAGTTAACCACTGTATAGATATTTTGAAAAGAGATCATCAGTTAAATGTGATTCAACTTGAAACTTCTAATCTTACATATAAATTTTATGAAAAATTAAATTTTAAAATTCAATATATAAAGAAAGAATATTGGCCAAACAATGACGATTTATATTTTATGAATATGGATTTAATGTAGTTATATATCCAACAATAGGAATTGTTTATAACTAGTTGATTTATATAATACAAAACAAATAAACTAGAATACCTATTTTATTAATTTAGCACTTTAATACTCTACAATGAATAATCAGGAACAAATATTTAAACTAATAAATGAAGAAAAAGATAGACAGTTAGGAGGTCTAGAATTAATTGCTTCAGAAAATTTTACTAGTGAAAATGTCATGAAGGCTACTGGCTCAATATTGACAAATAAATATGCAGAAGGATATCCAGGTAAAAGATATTACGGAGGATGTGAGGTTGTAGACAAAATAGAGAATATTGCCATTGATAGGCTTAAAAAATTATTTAAAGTTGAATATGCTAATGTTCAGCCTCATTCTGGATCTCAAGCTAATACTGCAGTATTTGATGCCTTTTTAAACCCAGGTGACAAAATTCTAGGTCTAGATCTATCTCATGGGGGGCATTTAACACATGGGTCTAATGTTAATTTTTCTGGTAAAATTTATAATTCCAGTTTTTATGGTGTTACTAAAGAAGGAATATTTGATTATAATGATATTTTAATTAGAGCTAAAGAAGTTAAACCAAAACTAATAATAGTTGGAGCCTCTGCATATTCTAGAGATATTGATTTTAAAAAATTTAGAGAAATTGCTGATGAAGTTGGAGCTTTTCTTCATGCTGATATTGCTCATCCTTCAGGACTTATAGCTAAAGGTTTCTTAAGTGATCCAGTTCCATATTGTCATGTAATAACATCTACAACTCATAAGACATTAAGGGGTCCAAGAGGAGGTATAATGATGATGGGTAAAGATTTTGATAATCCTTTTGGATTAAAACTTAAGAATGGAAACTTAAAAAAGATGTCTTCTCTTCTTGACTCATCAATTTTTCCTGGTAATCAGGGCGGTCCCTTAGAACATGTTATTGCGGCGAAAGCAATTGCTTTTGGAGAAGCTTTAGATCCACTTTTTGAGAAATACATAAATCAAGTAATAGTAAACGCAAAAAGACTATCTAAAACCCTTTCTAATCTTGGTTATAACATTGTTTCAGGTGGAACTGACAATCATTTATTATTAATTGACTTAAGAAATAAAAATATAACTGGTAAAGATGCTGAAAGAGTATTAGGATTATCTAAAATCACTGTAAATAAAAATATGGTTCCTTTTGATGATCAATCTCCGTTTGTTACTAGTGGAATTAGAATAGGAACACCAGCTATTACTACTAGAGGTTTACTTGAGGATGACATGGATTTTGTTGCTGAATCAATTGATTCATCTATAAAATATCATGACAATGAAAGTATGTTAACTGAAATTGGTAATAATGTCGAGGCATACATGATAGATAGACCTTTATTTTCTATTTCTTAGAATAAACTTCTACTTCAAAAATTTTATCCCAATTTTTACCAGTAACAAATAATTTTCCATTATTGTATGCTATTCCATTCATCACATCTATATCTGGTGTTTGTGAAACTTCATCTCTTATTCCAGTGAAATCAATTACTTTTTCAACTATTCCATTTAATGGATTTATAATTATTACAACATCACGATTAAATTGATATGTGTTTGCATATATTCTACCTTCAATAAACTCTAATTCATTAATATTTTTAATTCTTGATTTATCAGTCATTACATCAATAAAATCAATCTCTTCTAGTGTGTCCGGATTTAATTTCCATATTTTACTTGTTCCATCAGATTTATAAATGAACTCTCCGTCATTACAGAGTCCCCATCCTTCTTTGCTGTTGCCGTAATTAAAGGTTCCAGTTTTCTTTAAGTTTAAATCATATGTGAATCCAATTCTATTTTTCCAAGTCAATTGATATATCTTATCATTTAATACGGTTAGACCTTCACCAAAATATTCATAATCAAGATTTGTTATATCTAGAACTTCACCATTACTTAAATTTGTCCTTCTTATTGATGACTTTCCATTTAAGCCGGTGCTTTCAAATAAAAAGTTATTATAAAATTCGAGCCCTTGAGTATAGGCTTGTTTGTCATGATTGAACTCTTTGATGATTTTGTATGTCATTAACTCTGGCTTAGTATTTGAATAAACATCAAACCTTTTATTTATCGAATATTTCTTTCCTTTTGAATAAATATCAACCTTAGCTATGTTCTCTCCAGCTTTATTATTAATGAGTAAAATTTTATTATTAATCTTAGTATCATTTAAGAAGTAGTTTATAGAATCAATTACTTCATTGTTTGTTGATTTAATATCTATGCTAATTTCACTCTCCAATGAGATTGAACTAGTAGTTGAGTTAATCTGGATTTTAAATCCACCGGTATCATCAGAATTACAGTTTAATACTGATAAAAAACTTAAAAAAACAATAGTATGTTTCATGAATTAAATTTATTACTAATATATTTAATAAATAATGAGTAAGGTAATTTTAATTACAGGAACATCTTCTGGCTTTGGTAAATCAATTGCTGAAAAACTTCACTCCATAGGTCATATTGTTATTGGTACTTCAAGAAATGCAGACTCTGTAAAATCTGATTTTAAGACAATGAAACTCGATATTAACAATTATGAAATGTCTAAAAACTTAATTTCTAAGATTGTTGAAACTCATGGAAAAATAGATATACTAATTAATAATGCAGGAATCAATATTACAGGTCCTCTAGAATCAGCTAAAATGTCTGATATAAAAGATGTTTTTGATACAAATTTCTTTAGTCATTTAAATATGATTCAAAATATACTTCCTCATATGAGGTCAAATAAATCTGGGTTAGTTATAAACGTAACTTCTATTGCTGGTTATCTTGGTCTACCATTTTGGGGAGCTTATTGTGCTTCTAAAGCTTCATTCAAAATTATTGCTGAAAGCTTAAATATTGAGCTTAAGAATTTTAATATCAATGTTGTTAATGTTGCACCTGGTGATTATAATACAGAGATATTGAGTAATAGGGTTGATTCAAATGAAAATATAAATTCACCATATTATAATGAATATAGTAGGGTTATAAAGAGCGTAAACACTAAAATGGAACATGGTAGAGATCCGATAGAAGTAGCTGAATTAGTATTAAAAATCATCAATCAAAAGAATCCTAAAATTAATTACCTTGTGGGCGGATTTCTTGAGAAAAAAATAACTTTGAAAAGTTTATTTCCTGATAAGTTATTTCAAAAAATAATAATGAAACTTTATAAATAAAAACATATGAAATTTTTTATAGACACTGCAAATTTAGATCAAATTAAAGAGGCTCAAGACCTTGGTATTCTAGATGGAGTAACAACTAACCCTTCCCTTATGGCTAAAGAGGGGATAACAGGAGAAAAAAATATTATTGATCATTACTTAAAGATTTGTGAAATTGTTGATGGTGATGTTTCTGCTGAAGTTATTTCTGTTGATTATGATGGAATTATAAGAGAAGGTGAAGCACTTGCATCACTTCATGACCAAATTGTTATAAAAGTTCCTATGATTGAAGATGGTGTTAAAGCAATTAGATATTTTAGTGATAAAGGATTTAAAACTAATTGTACTTTAGTTTTTTCATCAGGTCAAGCACTATTAGCTGCAAAGGCTGGTGCCACATATGTTTCTCCTTTTATAGGCAGATTAGATGATATTTCTACAGATGGCTTAGAATTAATATCTGATATAAGAGATATTTATGATAATTACGCATATGATACAGAAATTTTGGCTGCATCAATCAGGCACACCATGCATATAATTGATTGTGCTAAGATTGGTGCTGATGTTATAACAAGTCCTTTATCTTCAATCAAAGGGTTATTAAAACATCCATTGACTGATTCTGGTTTAGAAAAATTTCTAAGTGATTATAAAAAAGGAAACTAATTAGAGTTTAAAATTTCCTCAATATCATTAGTAAATAGGTTGCTAAAACCATCTATTATTTTAACTTTTTCATCTACAATAATAGTTTTATTTAGGAAAGTTAGTACCCAATCTTTACTGGAACTCTCAAAATCATTAAAAGAAAATTGATTAGATAAGTCAAGGTTTAATATATTTTGTGCCTGACTAACCATATCAGTGTAGGGTTGAATACAGATACCGACAAATCTATATTTTGGAAATTCTTCTTTTAGTTCCTCAATTCTTCTTATTGTTCTCCTGTAGTGATTCATTTGAGTTTGTGACCAAAAATAGATAAATGTCTTCCCTCCTGTAAACTCGGTTTTACTCGAAATTTTCTTTCCATTAAAATCAAGAATTTCTATCTCTGGTAGTGTATTCCCTTTTTTCATTTTTTCTATATCTGTATACAACTGTAAGATTTCATTTAAATATATTTCAGAAGTATTAACATATGTGTAGTAATCAATAAATTCTTTGTGATAATCATTGTTTTTAAAATTTAGAATTTCTTCAATTGCTGTAGCTCTAGCTAGATTATTTTTCAAATAAGGTTCATTTATTTTAGAGTCAATTATCAATAATTTTTTTATGTTAAAATCAGTATTATTTTTTTCATAAAAATATACTTGTCCACTATCTAATGTTTTTTCATTAAAATAATTCATTAAATATGTTATGTAAGGCTCAAAAAGAGAAAGTTCTGAATTGTTTATGTTAACACCCTCTCTGTAGCTAAAATATTCTTTCCTCTCGTTATTAGTCCAATCTTTTCCTCTAAGTAGAGCATATCTTTCTAGTTTATTATAATAATTATATTTTATTGAAGCTTTTGTAATATTCTGAGAGAGACGTTTTTGATTTACACTTTTATTAAATTGATTCCATATATTATTTTTTTCTTCAATAAGAGAATCAATAGCTTTTTTATAGAATTCACTTTCTTTGTTGTAGATACTTGAAAGAAAATCATTCTCATAATCATTTAGATTAGACATATCAACCAAAAAGTTGTTTTTTGATGATCCTTTACCGCTAAAGGTTAATGATTCTTTAAAGTCTTCTACATTAACTCTTATCCATAAACTATCTCCATTTTCTATGATTATATATTGATTCTCTGGAATATGTTCAATTCTGTAAATTCCAGGCTGAATATTTTCAAGTTTTTTAAAGAATTTATTTTCAGAGTCAAGTTCAATGGAATCAATTTTAATATTATTATAATAGAAATTAACATAGTTAGAAGAAGGATTAATTATCTCACCACCTAAGAAAAAATCATCTCTCAAAGTATCATTATTGCACGAGTTTGAAAAAAATAAAATTATAGCTACTATAATTAGTTTTAGAAATTTCAACTTGTTATTTTTGCGCATATTTATGTTATCCGTTTCTAATTTATCGTTGCAATTTGGTAAGAGAATTCTCTTTGATGAGGTAAATATAACTTTTTCTCCTGGAAATTGTTATGGGATTATAGGTGCTAATGGGGCGGGGAAATCAACATTTCTTAAAATTTTATCTAAAGATTTAGAACCAAATACTGGATCTGTTTTCCTTGAACCAGGAAAGAGACTTTCAGTTCTTGAACAAAATCATAACAGCTATGATGATAACACTGTAATCGAGACTATAATTCTTGGAAATCAAAAACTATTTGATTTAAAGAGTGAGATTGACTCAATTTATGCAAAAGAAGACTTTTCTGATAAAGATGCAGATAGAGTAGGAGAGCTTCAAGCTTCTTTTGAAGAAATGAACGGTTGGAATGCAGATGCAGATGCTGCATATTTGTTATCTAGTCTTGGAATTAGTGAAGATATCCATCAAAATAAAATGAGTGATATTGATCAAAAAATAAAAGTTAAAGTTCTTCTAGCTCAATGTCTTTTTGGAAATCCTGATGTCTTAATTATGGATGAGCCTACTAATGATCTAGACTATAGTACAGTTGAATGGCTTACAAATTTTATTAATGATTTTGAAAATACTGTAATTGTAGTTTCTCATGATAGATTTTTTTTAGATTCTGTATGTACTCATACTTCTGATATTGATTTTAGTAAAATAAATCACTTTTCAGGTAATTATTCTTTCTGGCAACAATCTAGTGAACTTGCTGCTAGACAAAAGTTACAGCAGAATAAGAAATCAGAGGATAAGAAAAAAGAATTACAAGAATTTATTTCCAGATTTTCAGCTAATGTTGCTAAGTCAAAACAAGCTACTGCTAGAAAAAAGATGATTCAAAAATTAAACATTGAAGAAATAAAACCTTCAAGTAGAAGATATCCTGCAATTATATTTGATCAAGAAAGAGAAGCAGGTGATCAAATTTTAGAGCTTAAGTCTTTATCCTATGAGAAAGATGGAGAAATATATTTCAAAGACATAAGTTTCAACTTAAATAAAGGAGAAAAGGTTCTTATTGTTTCAAAGAACTCTAGATCAATTAACTTATTTTATGATTGTATATCTGGAAGTCTAGATCAGTCATCTGGTTCATATAATTGGGGAGTTACTACCTCATCTGGTTATTTACCAATGGATAACCACTCTCACTTTGATAAAAATATTTCATTAGTTGATTGGTTAAGGCAGTGGTCAAATAATGATGAAGAAAGAGAAGAATTATTTATAAGAAGTTTTCTTGGCAGAATGTTGTTTGGAGGCGATGAAGCGCTTAAATCTTGTACTGTTTTATCTGGTGGAGAAAAGGTTAGATGTATGCTGTCAAAAATTATGATGGGTAAACCTAATGTATTACTTATAGATGAGCCTACCAATCATCTCGATCTTGAATCTATAACAGCCTTTAATAATTCACTAATAAATTTTAAAGGAACTGTTCTTTTAAGTACAAATGATAGAGCTTTTGCTCAATCAGTTGCAAATAGAATCATTGAAATTACACCTAATGGTATAATTGATAGTTATTTGCCTTTTAATGAATATATTACAGATGAAAAAGTTTTATCCTCAAGGGAAAAGCTTTACAAGTAGTCTATTTATCTCTTATCACAGCCCCAAGTTCTGTTTTATATTTTTCTGTCAATTTCTCCATTATTTTATCGATCACCTTATCAGTTAAGGTCTTTTTCGAATCATTAAATGTAAAGCTAACAGCAAAAGATTTTTTATTGTCTTCTATATTTTTTCCTTTATACTCATCAAAAAGATTGACATCTAATAATATTTTGTTTTCGAGTTTAAAGGCCAAGTCTTCAATAGACTCAAAGCTTATATCATCATTAAGTATCATTGATAAATCCCTTCTTGAAGATGGGAATTTGGATAGTTCTTGATGCTTGATGTTTAATGGTTTTAACTTTATTTGATCAAGATCAAGGTTAAGTATGTGAATTTTCTGTTCCAGTGAAAATTCTTGAGTATAATCAGAAATTATTTCACCAATAAAACCAATATGTTTTTTATTACTGTAAACATCTAGTTTATATTCAAATAATTCATCATTACTAATCTCGTATCTAATATTTGAGATATTTAATTGTGTTAAGAGATTTTTTGTAACTCCCTTTAGATAATAAAAATTATTTTTTGAATAATTAGAAATCCAGTTTTCATCAAATATTTTACCTGTAACTGCAATATTTAATCTTTTATTTTCAATGTAAGCTTCATTATCTAGTGAGTAAGTATTTCCAATTTCAAATAACTTAAGATTTTTGTTTTGTCTATTATAATTATGTTTAATAGTCTCTAGAGCATTAGGAATTAATGATGCTCTTAAATTAGAAAGTTCGATTCCCTGAGGATTAAGTAATGTTACTACTTGTTTTTTAAACTTTTCATTAGTGTCAGGAGAACAAATAGAATTATTTATTATCTCGTTAAATCCAATTCCAATAAGGTTATTACTTATAAGAGATTCAATCTTGTTGATCTTGTTTTTTCCAATCTCTGGAATAATCATGGATATTTTTGAATTAACAGGTATATTGTTGAATCCATAAACACGAAGGATTTCTTCAATTACATCAATTTCTCTATATACATCGTTTCTATAGTTAGGCGCAACTATATTAAGGCCTTCTTCATTATGATTTTTAATTTCAAAGTCTAAAGAGCTAAGAATCTGAGTTATTACATCTTTGTCTATATTTTGCCCAGTAACACTGTCTATTTTATTATATCTTAAATATATGTCCTTAGTTTTAAGTTTTAGATTATCCTCAGCTAAAATATCTGATACTGAAGAGTTAGGATTATCCTCTTTTATTAAAATTGCTGCTCTTTTTAAAGCATATATAACTTTTTCAGGATCTATTCCTCTTTCATACCTATAAGAAGCGTCAGTAAAAAGCTGATGTCTTTTAGAGGATTTCCTAATAGTTACAGGATCAAAAATTGCAGATTCTAGAAATAAGTTAGTTGTTGAATCTGAGACCCCTGATTCATAACCACCATATATTCCTGCTAGACAAAGTGGTTTATTAGATGAACAAATCATCAAATCTTCCTTATCTAATTCAATTATACTTTCATCTAAAGTTTTGAATTTAGCACCTGATTTTAAGGATTTTACATTTATGCCTTCAAGTTTATCTAAATCAAAGGCATGGAGTGGTTGTCCAATTTCATGCATTACAAAATTTGTGATATCTACAATATTATTAATTGTTTTTAAGCCAATAGATTTTAATTTATTTTGTAACTCTTTTGAAGACGGACCAACTTTAATATTCTTAATTATCAACCCTGAATAGAAAGGACATTTTTCAGTGTCTTCAATTGTGATTTTAAAGTTCTCTTCTAGTTTTACTGATTCAAAATTATTAACGGAAGGTAAAATAAGTTTGCTTTTTATAGATTTAAAATCATAAAATGCTTTTAAATCCCTTGCTACTCCATAATGTGACATCGCGTCAGACCTATTAGGAGTTAGACCAATTTCTAAAATATTATCATTTTCAAGATTAAAAACTTCACTTATAGGAGTCCCTGGTTTTATATTATTATCAAGAATCATAATTCCATCATGAGATTGACCTAAACCAATTTCATCTTCAGCACATACCATACCATTACTAACTACACCTCTTATTTTTGATTTTTTAATTTTAATTTCAGTACCCTCAGATGTATATATTTTACAACCTACCTTTGCAACAGGAACAATTTGTCCCTTTTCAATATTAGGAGCACCACAAACAATTTCTGAAATTTCATTATCACCTAAATCAATTGATGTAACCTTTAATCTATCTGCATCAGGATGTTTTCCACATTCTAAAACTTTACCAGCAACAACTCCATTAAGACCACCCTTCACAGACTCAAAAAGTGAAAGTTTTTCAACTTCAAGTCCAAGATTAGTTAATATCTCAGATATTTCTTCAGGTTGGGAATTGGTCTCCAGATATTCTTTTAGCCAATTAATAGATATTTTCACAGGATTTCTTTAATTAACAAATATACTTAATCAGCTAATATATCTCCATAAATTTTTTGAATTTGAAGAAGATGAAATTTCATGCCTAATAGGATAATTTTCTTTTTTTGTGAGTCTTGGATCAGATTCTAATAATTTATAGGCACACTTACGTGCATTATTTAATATTTCAGAATCATAAATAATATCAGCTAGCTTAAACTTAAGTGCTCCACTTTGCTTAGTCCCCATCATATCACCTGGCCCTCTTAGTTTTAAATCTACTTCAGCTAATTTAAAACCATCACTAACTTTAACCATTGTATCTACTCTTATTTTAGAATCTTCAGATAGATTATCTTTTGTCATTAAAATACAGTAGCTCTCTTCATTTCCTCTTCCGACTCTTCCTCTTAACTGGTGTAATTGAGATAGCCCAAATCTTTCAGCACTTTCAATAACCATAACTGATGCATTAGGAACATTCACACCAACCTCTATTACAGTTGTAGATACTAAAATTTGAGTTTCTTTATTTATAAATCTTCCCATCTCATAATCTTTATCTTTTGAGCTCATTTTTCCATGAACTATGCTTACCTGAAAATCTGGCCTTGGGAACTCTCTTACAATACTTTCATACCCATCCATTAGATCTTTATAATCTAGTTTTTCTGATTCATTAATTAATGGGTAAACTAAATATATTTGCCTTCCTTTTTCAATTTGTTCCCTTAAAAATTTAAAAACACTTAATCTGTTTTTATCATATTTATGAACAGTTTTTGTAGTAATTCTCCCAGGAGGTAATTCTTTTATTGAAGATATATCTAGATCTCCGTAAAGACTCATAGCTAATGTTCTTGGTATTGGAGTTGCAGTCATTACAAGAACATGTGGGGGAGGTGAATTTTTTTTCCATAATTTAGCTCTTTGAGCTACTCCAAATCTATGTTGTTCATCAACAATACTTAAGCCAAGATTTTTAAATTTAACTATATCTTCTAGTATTGCATGTGTTCCAACTAAGATGTTTGTTTTGCCAGATAATAAATCTTCATGAATAGCTTTCCTATCTTTTATTTTAACTGAACCAGTTAATAGATCAATTTTGATATCTAAACCTGATAAGAGCTCTTTAATTGATTTAAAGTGTTGGTTTGCAAGTATTTCAGTTGGAGCAAGAATACAAGATTGAAAATTATTATCTATTGCAATTAACATAATCATTATTGAAACTATAGTTTTTCCAGATCCTACATCTCCTTGAAGAAGTCTATTCATTTGCTTCCCGTCTCTAAAATCATTTCTTATTTCTTTAATAACCTTTTTTTGATCTCCTGTGAGCTCAAAAGGAAGACTGTTTTTGTAAAATTGATTTAAATTATCTCCAACCTTTTCAAATTTAAAACCATTTAATTTTTGAATTCTTTCATTTTTAGTTAATTGGAAACCAAGTTGATTAAAAAATAATTCTTCAAATTTTAATCTTTTACTTGACTGTGAAAGTAACTCTTGAGACTCAGGTAAGTGAATATTGATAATAGCCTTATATCTATCTATAAGATTATATTCATTTAAAATTGATGATGACAGGTTTTCTTTTATTTGATTCTGTATACTATTTAATAGATTATAAATTATTTTAACAAAATATTTTTGAGTTACACCCTCATTTACAAGTTTTTCTGTTGAAGAGTATATTCCATGAAGCCTTCTGGGTATATTTCTATTAAAACTAGACTTTGTTTTAATTTCAGGATGAGCTATGGATGGCTTACTTCCAAACCAACTAAGTTTTCCATAAATAACATATTCTTCATTTGTTTTTATAGATTCTTCAACCCAATTAAATCCTCTATACCATATTAAGTCTATCTTACCAGTAGAATCATAAAATTCACAATTTAATCTTTCTCTAAACCTAACTTTACTTCGTTTTACAGATTGAATTTTTCCAACAATCTGAACCTCAGATTGATTCCTTGGAAGTTCATTTATTTTAAAAAACCTAGACCTATCTATGTACCTGTAGGGATAAAAATCAATAAGGTCTTTAACAGTTTTTAGGTTTAATTCCTCGCTAAGTAATTTAGATCTTGAAGGACCTATACCTTTAATAAATTCAATTGATTGATTTAAGATATCACTATTCACTACCCAAAAAGTCTAACGCTAAATTTGTCATTACTTTAACACCAAGTAATAAAGACCTATCATCTATGAAAAAGTCTGGAGTATGATGAGCTGGAGCCTCTCTAATTTCATTTGTATTATAACCTCCAAGTTCAAACAAAAATCCTGGTATTTCATTCAAATAATAAGCATAATCTTCAGCTAAAGTTTTTGCATTACTTAGAACTACATTCTCAATACCTGCAGATTTTTTTAATGATGGTAACATTTTATTCATCATATTAGGATCATTAAATGTTATATCTGCTCCATCTTCTATTTCAACAATTGCATTACCTCCATAAGATTTAGCAATACCCTGAGAAAGCTCTATAATTCTTTTCTTTATGTAGTCTCTCATTCCGTAGTCAAGTGAGCGTATTGTTCCAACTAAATTAACTTCACCAGGAATGATATTAAACCTATTTCCACCTTCAACCTTTCCAAAAGATATAACAGCAGGTTCTTTTGTAAGCTCAGATTCTCTAGAAATAATAGTCTGAATTGAATTTATAATTTGGGCAGTAATTACAATTGGATCAACGGATAGCCATGGAGTTCCACCATGAGCTTGAGTTCCTATTACTTTAATCGTAAATCTTGAAGATGATGCATAGAAACCCTTAGGTTTATAATAAACCTTGTTCATAGGTAGCTGAGCAGCAATATGAAGACCAAAAATTGCATCTACATCTGGATTTTTTAAGACACCCTCTTTTATCATCATCCTTGCTCCACCTTCCTCACCAGGAGGAGGGCCTTCTTCTGCACCCTGAAAAATGAATTTAACAGTTCCTTCAAAATCATTATTTTTTGATAAAACTTCTGCTGTAGCCATCAGAATTGACATATGACCATCATGTCCACATGCATGCATAACACCATCATTAACAGACTGATAAGGCAGTCCATTATTTTCTGTTATTGGAAGAGCATCCATATCAGCTCTTAAAGCAACAACTTTTCCTTTAGATTTTCCTTCTAGTATCCCCACGACACCATTAACACCAACATTTCTAGTTACTTCTATTCCAAGTGACTCAAGGTGTCTTGCAATTTTTTCAGAAGTTTTAAATTCTCTGTTAGATACTTCTGGAAATTTATGGAAATCATGTCTCCATGAAATTGTTTTTTCTTCTATATCTGCTATCTGACCATCTATAGATTGAGAATAAACAAATTGAGAAATTAGTATCAAAAATATAAATGATAAATTCTTCATAAGTATTGATTTAATTAATTATTAATGGGCAATAAAAATTCATTAATTACTTAAATTTATAACAATGTTAGAAGATAACAAATCTTACCTAAAAGATCTTAACGAGGCTCAATTAAATGCAGTTATTAAAACTGATGGTCCATCTATGGTAATTGCTGGAGCTGGCTCTGGTAAAACAAGGGTTCTAACCTATAAAATTGTCCATCTTGTTAATAATAACGTAGATCCTTTTGAAATACTAGCATTAACATTTACAAATAAGGCAGCAAGAGAGATGAAATTGAGAATTTCATCTATGATAGGAGAGAGTGAATCAAAGAATATTTGGATGGGAACATTTCATTCTGTCTTTGCAAAAATTTTAAGATTTGAAGCCCATAAGATAGGTTTTACATCAGATTTTACAATTTATGACGTTCAGGATTCAGAAAGACTTATTTCTTCTATAATTAAAGAGAAAAACCTTGATAAAGATATATACAGAACTAAATCCATTAGAAATAGGATTTCATCATTAAAAAATAATTTTATAACTGTAACAGGCTATTTTTCAAATACTGAATTGGTTGAGTCTGACAAGCTATCAAGAAAACCTGAAACTGGAAATATCTACAAAGAGTATAACGAAAGATTAGTTAAGTCTAATTCTATGGATTTCGATGATTTGTTGATGAAAACAAATGAACTTTTAAATAACCACCCAGAAGTATTAGCTAAATATCAAGAAAAATTTAAATATATTCTTGTTGATGAGTATCAAGACACTAATAATTCTCAGTATTTAATTGTTAAATCACTATCAGATAAATATCAAAATATCTGTGTAGTTGGAGATGATGCTCAAAGTATTTATTCATTTAGAGGTGCAAACATTAATAATATTATAAATTTTAGAAATGATTATGATGATGTCGAAATTTTTAGACTTGAACAAAATTATAGATCAACAAAAAATATTGTTAATGCTGCTAATTCAGTTATAGATCATAATAAAAATAAAATTGACAAAGAAGTTTGGACAGATAATGATTTTGGTGATAGGATTGAAATTTCATCAAATCAATCTGACATTGGAGAGGCTAGGGGATTATGTCAAAAAATTACCTCACTTAATAACACAAGTTTTTCTGATATAGCAATTCTCTACAGAACTAATGCTCAATCTAGACCTATTGAAGATTCTCTTAGATTAAACAAAATCCCATATCAAATTTTTGGAGGTGTATCGTTTTACAATAGAAAAGAAATTAAAGATGTTCTGGCTTATTTAAGAGTTATCATTAATAGTAGTGATGAGGAAAGTTTAAAGCGGGTTATAAACTATCCTGCTAGAGGAATTGGCCAAGTAACGATTAATAAAATAATTATAGCTGCTCAAAAACATAATCTAACCCTTTATGATACTATTAAAAATCACAAGGAGTTATCAATAGATTTTTCAGGATCTGTTTCTATAAAACTTCAAAATTTTATTGAATTAATAGATGTTTTAAAAATTGAAAATCAAAAGTTAAATGCTTTTGATCTGACTAAAGAAGTCATCGATAAAGTAAGAATCATAGATGAATTAAAAAAAGATGAATCTCCTGAAGGTATTTCCAGAATTGAGAATGTTCAAGAATTATTAAATGGTATAAGAGATTTTATAGAAGATCAGAAAGAAATTGTTGATTCAAATGATAACTTGTCAGAATTTTTATCAACAGTTTCATTATCAACTGATTTTGACCTTAATAATCCAGATGAGGATAAAGTTTCCTTAATGACTCTTCATTTATCAAAAGGATTAGAGTTTAGGCATGTTTTTATTGTTGGTTTAGAAGAAGATCTTTTTCCTTCAGCACTAAGCTACAATACTAGATCTGAACTTGAAGAAGAGAGAAGGTTATTCTATGTTGGTATTACTAGAGCTAAAGACAACCTTTATTTATCTTATGCTAATTCAAGATACAGGTGGGGTAAGCTAATATATTGTGAAGAAAGTAGATTTCTAAATGAAATTGACAAAGAGTTTGTTAATGTTATTAAGCCAAATAATTTTAAACCATCAATTTCTGATTATCCTAAAAAAAATATTATTTATAACACTAAACCTAATTTGAAGAGGTTATCTAAAAAACCTTCTTTTGATTCAAATGTGAAAATAAATATTTCTTCTGGAGATAATGTCAGTCACGAAAAATTTGGTTTAGGTCAAGTAGTTAAAATTGAAGGAAATGGAAATGATGCAAAAGCTACTGTTAATTTCAAGAAGTTTGGAGAAAAGAATTTACTACTTCGGTTTGCAAAATTAAATAAAATATAAAAAAAAAGCATGACCGAAGTCATGCTATTCTTTTAACTAATCAATATTATTTTTAGTCAGGTTTGTTTTCTGAGCTAATAGTATTGCTAGGACCTGTAGAAGGTACATTCATAGACATTCCTTCTTCAATTAAATCAGCAAACTGGTCTAATTTAGGAAGTACTATAATTCTAGTTCTTCTATTTCTTGCTCTAGTAACACTTGAGTCATTATCAGCAATTGGCATATGGAAACTTCTTCCTGCTGCAACTAATTTAGTTGGATCAACTCCATAGTCATTCTGAAGAATTCTTACTACAGATGTAGCTCTTTTAACAGATAAATCCCAATTGTCAACAACTCCAGGAATAGTTTCAGAAGCTTTTTCTTGATCTATAAGTAAATTGTCAGTATGACCTTCTACCATAAATTCAAGATCTGGCTTATCACTAATAACTTTAGCAATTTTTTCTAAAACGTTTCTAGCTCTTGTTGTAACTGTAAAACTTCCACTATTGAATAATAACTTGTCTGAAATAGATACGTATACAACACCTTTTTCAACGTTAATTTCAATATCATCATCACTAAGAGTTCCTAATGAACTTTTGAAACTTTGAACAAGGGCTAAGGTTACAGAATCTCTTCTAGTAACTGCATCTTGCATTCTAGTAATGACAAGGTCTTTTTCTTTAATGCTTTCAAGAGATCTCTCAAGGTTTTCAGCACCTTTTTGAGTAAGGGTAGTTAGATTACCAATATTATTAATCAAATCTTGATTGTTAGCTCTTAAAAACTTATTTTGTTCAGATAAAGCATTTAACCTCTCTGATGATGCAGAAAGCTGAGTTTCTGTTGCACCAAGTTTAGCAGTTGCGCTATCTAAAAGTTCTTTTGTGTTTTGTTGAAGGCTTTCTAGATCAGAGTATCTCTTCTGAGACACACAAGATGATAAAAGTAAACCCACAACACCTACAATTATTATATTTTTTTTCATTTCAAAAATAGTTGGTTATTAATTAGTCAGCTACAAACTTAATATTTTTATAGTAAATTATTGTATTAGAGTTGAAAGAATTTTTTCTTTCCTAAAATAAAGTATTTGTAGACTATACTATTGATTTTGAAATAATTACTCTTTTTTGAACTATTATCTCTTTCTTTTAATAGCAACCTAAGTACATTAAAATAATCAAAATGTGCTTTATACAAAGCTATGAAATTCGAAATTTCTCCTTTAATTAATAATCTAAATGAAGAAACTATATCTAAAATTATTCTCAATAAGAGAGTAAGTAAAAGATCTTTTAAAGGAAGGTTCTTGGTCATCATTATCAATGAATTCCGATAGTTAAGATAGGTTTTTTTTGAATTTTTCTTAATTGTAGCTGCTCCTACATGAAAAACTTTAGATGAGGTTACCGAATAACAATTAAAACCTAAATTAAACCCTCTCCAACATAAATCAATCTCTTCCATATGGGCAAAGAACCTCTTATCAAATCCACCAATTTCATAAAAAACCTTTTTTGAAATAAATAAACAAGCTCCTGATGCCCAAAAGATTTTAGAATCTAAGTATTGTCCATCATCCTTTTCTAGTGTATCAAATATTCTACCTCTACAAAATGGATATCCATATTTATCAATAAAACCTCCAGAAGCTCCGGCATATTCAAAAAAATCATTATTATTTATATCAAGAATATTAGGCTGAATAATTGACAAAGGATGTTTCTTAAGCTTTTCTCTAATTGGATTTAACCAATCTTTAGTGACCAGAACATCATTATTTATTACACATATATATTCTTCTTTCACCTTCTTTAAACCTTTGTTGTATCCTTCTGCAAAACCATAATTTTTATCTAAAGATATTATCTCTACTTCTTTGAATTTTTGTCTTAAATAAGATACTGATTCATCTGATGAATTATTATCAATAACATAAATTGTAGAATTTTCAGAATTATCTATTAAATCTTTTAAATATTTCTTTAAAAGATTTAAACCATTCCAGTTTATTACAACAATTCCAATTTTCATTTCGAATAATTAATTAGATCTTTTTCTTGAATATAATCATTAGTTATTTCGTTGAATTTAAAATAATAATTTTCAATACCATTTGTAAGAATGATTCTTTTGCTTTTCAATTCAATATTATATCTCATCACTTGATCAAAGTGATCTTTATTAATTTTAATATCGGAGGACTTACATTCAACTAATATATCAACCTCTCCTGAAGAGTTGAACACCACTATATCATATCTTTTTGGAATCTTATTTATATAGAATACTTTTTCACAGTTTATAAGTGATACTGGATAATTTTTTGATATAATATATTTGATGAAATTCTGTCTAATCCATTCTTCAGGTGTTAAAATTATCCACTTCTTTCTTATTTCATCAAAAATGATATTATTCTTATTTTCTTTTTTAATTTTAAACTCGAATAATGGTAGATTAAGTTTTTTCATCAACTGAATAATGACAGAATATAATAAAATAATTAATGATATAAATAACGGTAAATTATCACCAGTTTATTTAATTCATGGTGAAGAGAATTATTTTAAAGATAATATTATAAAAATTATTACTGATTCAGTTATAGATGAAGCCTCTGTTGATTTTGATTTAAAAAAAATATATGGAAAAAAAACAGATGAATCTCAAGAAAACGAGGTAATAGATTTTGTTAAAAGATTTCCTTTAAGTGGAGATTATAGTTTACTTATAGTGAAAGATTCAAAAAATTTATCTTCTGATTTCAAAAATATTATATCATACATTGAGAATATAAATTCTAATTCAATTTTAGTCCTATCTTTTAATAATAATTTAGACAAAAGAAAAAAAATATATAAATCTTCTCAAAAATATGGTACTGTTTTTGAATCAAAAAAAATATATGATAATCAAGTCTATGGTTGGATAGAAAGTCAGTCTAATTATAAGTCTCTTAATCTTCATCCTAATTCAATTAAAATTATAGCTGATTTTACAGGAAACGACCTTTCGCAAATAGACAATGAACTTGAAAAACTTAAATTAAATTCAAATAAAGATGATATTATTAACCCAGAGGATGTAGAGGATATAATAGGTTTTAGTAAAGAATATAATTTTTTTGAGTTAACTAAAGTAATTGGTAAAAATAATTACATTAAGTCTCTTGAAATTGTTTCATACATGTCCAAGAATATTAAGAAATATCCTCTGCCATTAATTATTGGTACAGTATATTCCTTCTTCAACAAGTTATTTATATATCATTCCATAGAAAACAAAAATGAAGCACCTAAATTATTAGGAATTAATCCATATTTTATAAATGAATACAGGGAAGCTTCAGTTGTTTATTCAATGAAACGTATATCAAGAATTTTTGGGTATCTACTAGAAGCTGATAAACGATCAAAAGGGATTGAATTTGATAATACTGATCAATTAGGAATTCTTAATGATTTAATTTATAAAATATTTAAATCAAATTAACTTTTTGTATTTAACAGGATTTGCTTCATTCATTATAGAGTATATTTCTTCAAAAATATCTTCAAATGAAGGTTTGCTAACATAATCCCCGTCAGATCCATAAGGTGGTCTATGCTCCTTAGCTGTTAGTAAACAGGGTTTACTATCTAAGTATTCATAGATATCTTGATTATTTAATAATTCCTGTAAAATAAAACTAGATCCACCACCTGGAACATCTTCATCAATTATCATTAACCTATTAGTTTTTATAACACTTTTAGAAATATTTTTAGATAAATCAAAAGGAATTAAACTTTGGACATCAATTACTTCACAGTCTATATCATATTTTTTGATTTCTAAAGCTACTTCATTAACTATGTTTAAAGTTGATCCATATGAGACTAAAGTAATATCTTTTCCTTCTTTAAGAACTTCAATCTCTCCAATTGGAGTTTTAAATTCACCATAATTTAATGGTTGTTTTTCTTTAGTTCTGTAACCATTTAAGGGTTCTATAACAACTGCAGGCTGATCAATTTCTAGCAAAGAATTGTAAAAACCTGCTGCTTGGGTCATATTTCTTGGAGTAAGAATAAATATTCCTCTTAAAAAACTCAGGATACCACCCAAAGGTGATCCTGAATGCCAAATCCCTTCTAATCTGTGCCCTCTAGTTCTAATGATTAATGGAGCTTTTTGACCTCCGTGAGTTCTAAAAGTTAGTGTAGCAAGATCATCACTAAGTATTTGTAATGCATATAATAAATAATCTAAATATTGAATTTCAGCAATAGGTCTTAGACCTCTCATTGACATTCCAATTCCTTGTCCAACTATTGTAGATTCTCTAATACCTGTATCAAAAACTCTATTCTTACCATGTTTAATTTGTAAACCCTCTAATCCTTGATTTACATCTCCAATCATCCCAACATCTTCTCCAAAAATGAATATTTTATTATTATTTTCGAGTAGTTTATCAAAATTATCTCTAATAATTATTCTACCATCTACCATTTGATTATCAGTAGAATATGAAGGGTTAATATTGTCAAGCTCTTTTAGTGAATCTAAATTTAAGGAATAGAGATCAGTTGAGTATTTTTCTGAGAGAATATTAATATACTTATTCTTCCATTTAATTAAATCACTTCTATCTTTTGAATCTCCAGGATCAAGTTGATATAATATGTTTCTACAAATTTTAATAATTTCAGAGAAATTAGAATCATCAATGTCATTAAACATTTCATTAAGTTTTTCACTTTCTATTGAAATATCTAGAGTATTTATTGTTTCTATTAAATCAGATTTAGCTTCTTTTATAGGTCTTTGATAAAGATCCCATGCTAATTTTTTTTCATCTTTAACATAATTTGAGATTTCCTTCTTAATATTTTCTAGCTTCTTGCTTGAGGCTAGTTTATTTTTAACAATCCATTCTTCAAATTTCTTATTACAATCGTTCTCTGACTCCCAATTAAGTCTTTTTTCTGTTTTGTACCTTTCATGAGATCCTGATGTAGAATGACCAAGTGGTTGAGTTAATTCGGTAACATGTATTATTACTGGGATATGATGGTCTCTAGCTATTTTTTCAGCATATGAATATGTTTTAATTAATGATTGATAATCCCAACCCTTAACTTCAAGAATTTCAATCCCTGCTGATTCAGATGTTACTTTAAAGCCAGAAAGAGCTTTAGATATGCTTTCTTTAGTTGTGTGATCCTTATTATGAACTGATATTCCGTAGTCATCATCCCAAATACTTATAATTGCTGGAATTTGAAGAACTCCACATGCATTAACTGCTTCGAAAAAAACACCTTCACTTGTACTGGCATTTCCAATAGTACCCCATACAATCTCATTACCATTATTTGAAAATTTGTCAGAATTATCAACTCTATTATTTCTATAAATTTTTGAGGCTAGGCCTAACCCAACAAGCCTAGACATTTGACTAGCTGTAGGTGATACATCTGAAATATGGTTTTTTTTCTTTGTTTGGTCAATCCAATTACCTTCTTCATCTACAGTATTGGTTAAAAAATGACCTGACATTTGTCTCCCACCTGACATTCTCTCATATACTTTATCAGGGTGACCGTATACTGCAGCAAAAATCTCTCTAGCTGAGAGTAAGTCTTGTGATATTAATATTGTTTGATCTCTATAATAGCCTGATCTGTAGTCTCCTTTTTTAAAGAAGTGACTCATTACAATTTGAGGTAATTCTTTACCATCACCAAAAATTCCAAATTTTCCTTTTCCAAGAAGAACTTCTCTTCTACCTTGAACACTTATTTCACGGCTTAAGGATATCGTCCTGAAGTCATTTATTACTTTTTCCTTAAATTTTTTTAAGCTAATCTCCTCTTTTGTAGAACTAGATATACTCATAGGGATTGCAAATTTACAAATAATTAAATGAACCTAATTACAACCACCTTCTTGAGAAAAGATTACCCAACGATTCTAGGTTGTAGGAAACTATGAATCTTATTTTGTTTCTATATCTAAAATCATTTAGCTCAAAGCCATTGCTAGAGCTTATTGGCAGGTAAAGTTCAAAGAAATCTGGTAGAAGATTTAGTCTTAAACCAGTTCCATAAAAATATCTAGAATCTTCTTTACTATCTTTAAGCATACCTAAATCAAGATAACCCTCAACCCATTTCCAAATTCCTATATTTAAATTAGTCGAAAGCATAAAATTATTTGTAGTGGGATCTTTAAAAAATGATTTAAACCCTCCACCAGCCATTATAAATTGCTGACTCAATAAACCTGTGCTTTCAGATCTACCTAGATAATTATCTAAAAATAAGTATCCACCAGATCTACCAAGATTATAATTGAAATCATCAAACTGATCATTGTTCCAGAAAAATTTACCCAGATATACCCGAGCTTGAAATTGTCTATTACTTTTAAGTAGCCTTCTATAGTCAAATACGAAATTTACTTTTCCAAAATTATCAGAAAACTCAGTGTTAATAGAGCTTTTTAGATATTTAATGATTCCTATGTCAGAATAATAATAACCCAAATTATATATGGAGTATTTATCTAATAAATTATTATTTTGAATATCAGTATCCTTGTTTACGTTAAAGAGAGATAATGATATTGATTTTTTGACTTTTGATCTTAAATTCTTATTGTCTCTAAAATTTACTCTAACAGAAGGAGAAAAAACCTGATATCTTAAGTTTTCTTTATAATGATTTGAAGTGTAGAATAAATTAAATATTGTTGAATAATTATCTTTAAGCTCGTTATTTAATTGATATTTTAAATTTAAAGATCCTACCAGAGCTTCTTCTTTTGATGCATATTGGGTAAATATTTCAAAATTAAACAGTTTATTTTTTAATCCCTTATTTAGAAGGTTAATCCCTGGTGAAACGCCATCATATAAGTTATAAGTAACTTCAGGTCTCAAAAATAGTGTCTTAAATTTAGGATTTTCAAGATCACCAATAAACTTTATTTTTAAAGGCTTTAGATTAGAATTATTATAGATCCAATTATTACTCTTGTTTAACTCAGGCAGTGATATCTTAGGATTTATAACGATATAGTCAAAATCAATATTAGGAATTTTAATTTTCTTATACTCTTCAAAATCAATATTTTGAATTATACTATCATTTTTTAAATAACCAATGGAGTAGGGTAAGGAAATATTATTTTTCTCTTCTATTAGAATTTCATTTTTATTGATTCTCCTTACCTTTAAATCAATCGATTGTCTATTACCAATATAATCTTCAATAAACCAGTTTAGGTCACTCTTTTCATAATTTAAGAAGAGGTTATTTAAATCCTCTCTTGAATCTATGGATCTAATTTTTAGTATTAAATCCTTGAGATTATTTTCTCCAATAAGATTCTCTAAATATTTTAAGCCAACTCCAGAATGATATGGAGAAGCAATATCATGATTTATCCTAGTTAAATACTCACTAGACTGATCATCTGCCTGGTGAAGATTTAGTCTTTGAACATACTCGGAATAATTTAAAAATAAATCATTAAAATTCATTTTTGAAATCTCATAGTTTTTTAAAAAACTAATTCCCGAGAGTCTACCAATAAATCTAACTTTCGGGTAGAAATCATTTATATATTTGTCAATAATATAAATCTCCAAACCTTTGTATATCCAGTGAGATTCTCTTCTATTTAGATTTAATTTTTGATTTAAATAGTTGATGGTAAAAGATTTTAAAAAAACTATTTCTTCTAAAAACTCATCTGAGAAAGGGCTTATAAAGCTTGGCAATTGATTAAGCCCATAAAAAGGATTTGAATCATAATCTTTTTTGGGTACAAGAAGTTTGAGGTCTGAATTATCATTGAAATAATCTTTAACAAAATTGTTCACTCTTGTTATCTTTTTTTCAGCCTCTTTTAATGAAGATATTTTAAAAATATCAGTTTCAATTTCGTTATTAATATTTTGAAAATTTCTATAGTTTTCATCAATTAATAAATCAATTTTAACATCATTTATATCAGACCCCGACAGATAAACATTCTTTGTGTCGTTTAACACTTCTGTTTTATTTATTTTGAGATTTGAAAATAGATAGTAATTTTTATCAAAAGAAACTTTCATTTCATATCTTGATTTCTTTAATGATTGGTCATTTAGATTTAAATTACTTTGACTATACCATTCAGATTCGGAGATATTTGAAAAAACTATTAGCCAATTCTTCAAGAAGTAGTTACTATTATCAAAGCCATATCCTGTAAATTTTGAATCGGGTAATTTTACTTGATAGTTAATTTCAATTTCAATTGATTCTCCTTTTTTTAATTCTTTTTTAAGATAAATGTTAATTATATCGGATGTCTTTTCTGATTTCCTCCATGATTGAATATTATCTGAAGTAACACTCTTAATCTGTGTTGATCCTCTTTGTTTTTTTTTGGCAAAAGTAAAACTCCTTGAATATTCATCTGAAATTCTTTTAGCTAGACTAGTTCTGTTATTAACATATGAATTAGCCCAATCTTCAAGAACTATTTTATTTAATGAAATATTAGAGGTATTCTTAAACTTCATAATCTGACTAACAGTAATAGTTTTATCCTCAGAGTTTAGTTTAGCGTCAATATTATATGAGTTAATATTTTGACAAAAAGTGTTAATTGGGAAGATTAACATTATCAATATGAAAAAGTTTGAAATATTTCTCATTATTGAAACTCTTTTGAAAGGTATTTAGCAGTATACCCCTTGTTATTCTTTATTATTTCTTTTGGACTGGCAGAGTCTATAAGCTTACCTCCATTTTTACCTCCTTCTGGACCTATATCTATAATGTAATCAACCTGTTTTATTACGTCTAAATTATGCTCGATAATAATTATTGTATTTCCTTTATCTACTAATTGATTTAAAACATTTAGAAGAATTCTTATATCTTCAAAATGAAGACCTGTAGTGGGTTCATCAAGAATATAGATTGTTTTACCAGTATCTTTTTTTGACAGTTCACTTGCTAGCTTTATTCTTTGTGATTCTCCACCAGATAATGTTGTAGATGATTGACCTAGAGTAATATATCCGAGTCCCACACTGTCTATAGCTTTTAATTTATTATAGATTTTTGGTATTGATGAGAAAAAATCTAAAGATTTAGAAACACTCATATCCAATATGTCTGAAATGGATTTTCCTTTATATCTAACCTCAAGAGTTTCTCTGTTAAATCTTTTTCCATTACATACCTCGCATTCTACAAAAACATCAGGCAAGAAATTCATCTCAATTAATTTCATTCCCCCGCCTTTACAGTTTTCGCATCTTCCACCTGAAACATTAAAACTAAATCTTCCTGGTTTATACCCCCTTATTTTTGATTCAACAGTGTCTGAAAATAATTTTCTTATTTCACTGTAAACTCCAGTATAAGTTGCAGGATTACTTCTAGGGGTTCTCCCTATTTGTTGTTGATTGACTTCAACTACTTTATCAATATTTTCAATACCTTCAATTTTTTTATATTCTAGTGGTGATTTAACTGAATTATAGATTTTAGAATTTAAAATAGGATACAACGTTTCATTTATCAAAGTTGACTTACCGCTACCTGAAACACCTGTAACAGCAATCATTTTACCAAGAGGAAAATCAACATTGATGTTTTTCAAGTTATTTCCTTTACATCCAAATAATTTTATATGATTTCCATTACCAGGCCTTATATTTTTTGGTATTTCAATTTTTTTAATATCATTAAGATAATCTGCAGTAATTGTTTTAGCTTTTTTAATCTTATTTGGACATCCTTCATAAATAATATCACCACCATTAATACCAGCATAAGGACCTAGATCTATAATGTGATCAGAACTCATTATCATTTCTTTATCATGCTCAACCACAATAACTGAATTCCCAGAGTCTCTGAGTTTTTTTAGTGAGTCAATTAATTTTAAATTATCTTTTTGATGAAGTCCTATACTAGGCTCATCAAGTATATATAGAACTCCAACTAATTGTGAGCCAACCTGAGTTGCTAATCTAACTCTTTGAGCTTCTCCTCCAGAAAGTGATCTTGAAGATCTTGAAAGTGTCAAATACTCGAGACCTACATCAATTAAAAATTGGATTCTAATTAAAATTTCTTTTGTTATTTCCTCAGATATTCTAATTTCTTTATCAGTTAAGTTATCATTAAGTTTTTTAAACCATTCTTTGACCTCTGATAGGTCCATTTCACTAACTTCAAATATATCTTTATTGTTAATCCTAAAAGATCTAGATTCAATTTTTAATCTACTTCCTATACAGGATTTACATTTTTTAATATCAACAAATTGAAGTGCCCATCTTCTTAAGCTTTTAGATTCATTATTATTTAATTGATCTTTAATAAATGCCTCTATTCCCATATAATCAATCTCATATTGTCTTTTAACCCCTAAATCTTTTGAATTGATTATAAAACTTTTTTTACCACCATTAAGAATAAAATTTAAACCATCTTTTGGTATCTTATTAATAGGTTCACTAAGAGAGAAATTATAATATTTTGATATTAATTCAACCTGTTTGTGAATCCATGAGTTGTCTTTTTTTCCTATAGGTAATATTCCACCATTACTAATTGATAATGAATCATCTGGAATTAATTTTTTTAGATTTATTTCATGTTCAGTTCCTAGTCCGTTACATGTTTCACACATTCCTTTTGGTGAATTAAAAGAAAAGGTGTTAGGTTCTGGTTTAGGATATGAAATTCCTGTTTCAGGACACATTAAATTTCTACTAAAATATTCTGGCTTTCCAGATTCTGAGTCTAAAATAAAAATTGTATCATTTCCATATTTCATGGCAATCTTAATAGACTCTGCTAATACTCTTTTTGATTCAAAATCATCTTTGACAGATAAATTATCTACAACGAGACTTATATCATGTGTTTTATATCTATCAAGCTTCATACCTCTCTTAATATCGACAATATCACCGTCAACTATAACTTTTGAAAACCCTTGTTTAGTGAAATTTTCAAAAAGATCTCTATAATGTCCTTTTCTAGATCTTATTATTGGAGCTAGAATAATAATTCGCTGATTTATAAACTTCTCACATATTAATTTTATAATCTGTTCGTCAGTATTTTTTACCATTTTTAAATTAGACTTATAGCTATATGCTATACCTATTCTTGCATATAATAGTCTTATAAAATCATAAATATCAGTAACTGTTCCAACTGTTGATCTAGGGTTTTTGCTTGTTGTTTTTTGTTCAATTGCAATTACAGGAGAGAGTCCCTCAATTTTTTCTACATCAGGTCTTTCATAATTTCCAACAAATTGTCTTATGTATGCAGAGAATGTTTCCATATATCTTCTCTGACCTTCAGCATGAATAGTATCAAATGCTAAAGAAGATTTTCCACTACCTGATAAACCTGTTATAACAACAAGTTTTTCTCTAGGAATCTCTAAATCAAGATTTTTTAGATTATGAACTTTAGCACCTTCAATTTGAATTGTGTTATCCAATTAAATAATCTATTTTAATTTTTCACCGTAGTCATCACCTCTAAAATCTGCCCCAGTCGAAACCTCTCCTTTATCATTGATTAAAATTGCATCAACAGCCCCAATAGATGATCTAGCAGACATTCCGCCTGCATCGACTTCGATTGGCAACGATATTACAAAATAACTTTTTGACTTTAAAATGGAGTCTTTCTCTTTATCCACAATACCCTCCTCAAAAATTACAACATCTGGTAACCATTGATGGTGAAATCTAGGGGCATTAACTGCTTCTTGGACACTCATATCAAATTCGTAGACATTAAGTATCGTTTGAAGTACAGAAGTTATTATTGTTGAACCACCTGGTGTTCCAACTATCAAAGATGGCTTATTATCTTTAAGTATAATTGATGGTGTCATTGAGCTTAACATTCTTTTGCCAGGTTGAATAGAATTTGCATCACTCCCAATTAATCCATAAAAATTTGGATGTCCTGGCTTAGAACTAAAATCATCCATTTCATTATTTAAGAAAAACCCACCTTCTTCAACAAAAACTTTAGAACCATAACTGTTATTTAAAGTAGTTGTAACAGAAACAGAATTTCCATATTTATCTATAATAGAATAATGAGTTGTTTCATCACTTTCTTGAACAATAATATTACCATGTTTTACCTCTGAAGATGGAGTTGCTTTATCCCATGAAAAATTTTTCATTCTATCTACTACATATTCCTTGTCCATTAATTCATAGACTGGGAGATTCATATAGTCAGGATCACCCATAAAGTGACTTCTATCTGCATATGCTCTCCTTTCGGCCTCAACTAAAAGCTGAATTGTTTGAGTTGAATTATGTCCAAAACTTTTAATATCATAGTCTTCAATAACTTTAAGCATTTGTCCAAGTAAAATTCCTCCACTTGAAGGAAGAGGCATTGATATTATTTCTAAATCTTTATATTTAAATTTGATTGGATCACGCCAAACAGATTTATAATTTTCTAGATCATTTAAAGTCATTATCCCTCCAGTATTTTTAACTGAATTGACAATCATTTCACCTATTTCTCCTCCATAAAAAACTTCTGGTCCAAATTTTGAAATCTTAGATAAAGTCTCTGCAAATTTTATGTTTTTAATTGTGTCACCTTCATAATACTTTTTTGAGTAAAGCGATTCTTCACCATTAACTTTTACAAAATCCTCAAATTTACCAGTCAATGAATTTGATTGTTTTTGAGTAACTATAAAACCATTATTAGCTAGTTCAATAGCAGGTTTAAATAAATCTTCAATTGGTAATGATCCAAACTTAGCATGTATTTCATAGATTGCGGAGATCGACCCAGGCACTCCAACAGCTGCACCACCAAGTGTACTCATATCTGGTATAACATCTCCATTCTCATCAAGGTACATATCTTTAAATGCATTTCCTGGAGCCATTTCTCTAAAATCTAAAGAACCACTAGATCCATCTTTGTGATGATACACAAAGAAACCACCTCCACCAATATTTCCAGCAGTAGGATGAACGACTGCCAATGCAAGGTGAGTTGCAATCATTGCGTCATATGCATTACCACCATTTTTCATAATTTCAAGACCAATCTGAGTTGCTTCTTTTCTAGCAGATACAACTGCTGGTTGATAAATATCACTGCAACTAAATAAGAAAAAAGATGAAAGAATTAGAATAATATTTTTCATAATAAAATTTCGTGTAATTTACAATTTATATATTTACATTTCATATGACATTAATAAAAAATATATCAGGATTTAGAGGAACAATAGGGGGGGGTAATAATGAAAATTTAACACCTGCTGATATTGTAACATCTATTTCTGCTTTTTCCAGATTAATCAAAGAAAATAACCCCAATTCTTCTAGTTTAACAGTTATGACTGGAAGAGATGGAAGAAAATCTGGAAGCATGATTCATTCGATAGTTAATTCTACATTTAACTCGATGGGAATCAATGTTATAGATGCTGGATTGTCAACAACTCCTACTATTTGTTGGGGGGTCTTAAATAATGATTCTGTAGGAGGATTAATGATAACAGCAAGTCATAATCCTGAAGAGTATAATGGTTTAAAATTTTTTAATTCTGATGGTGAGTTTTTATCAAGAGAAGATGTGTCAAAATTAATTGAATATTCAGAATCAAAAAACCATATTTTTTCTTCTAATAATTCTCTTGGCTCTATTCGACAATATGATAGACTTATGGACGATCATGTAGATGCAATTTTAAATTTAAAAATATTACCATTAGAAGAAATTAGGGAACTTAATCTATCTGTTAGTGCTGACGCAATTAATTCTGGAGGCTCCATAGCAATACCTAAATTGCTTGATAAGCTCAATATTAAATACAATATTATAAATGCAGAAATAAAAGGAGTTTTTAATCACACACCTGAACCTTTAGCTGAAAACTTAACAGATCTATCAAAGTCAATTCAAGTGAATAACTCTGACTTTGGTGTTGCTGTTGATCCAGATGTTGATAGGCTTGTTTTTTTCGATGAGAATGGGAAAATTCTAGGTGAAGAATATACTCAAGTATTTTGTTCAGACTTTGTTTTGTCAAAGAATAAAGGTGATACAGTATCAACCTTATCTTCTTCAAATGCACTCAAAGATTTAACTATTTCATATGGTCAAAAGTATTACTCAACTCCTGTTGGAGAAATGAATGTTGTTAAGAAGATGAAAGAGGTAAACTCTATTGTAGGAGGTGAAGGCGGAGGAGGTATAATATATCCTGAATTACATCATGGAAGAGATGCTTTAGTCGGGATTGCTCTTTTTCTTGCTTTATTAGTTGATAAGAAATGTAAGGTATCAGAATTAAAAAGTCAATATTCTGAATATTTTATGAAAAAAATAAAAATTATTTTAAAAGATTCAAACTTAATTGATAACACCTTTAAAGTAATAACTGAAAATTATTCGGAGCTATCTCCTAATACAGAAGATGGAGTTAGAATAGATTTTGAAGATGCTTGGGTGCATATGAGAAAATCAAATACAGAACCAATTATAAGAATTTTTGCTGAGGCAGACTCGCAGGATATTGCGGATAAGTATGCTTTAAAAATTGAAAATGAAATAAAATCAATTAGTTCTTAAGTGCTTAAATCTATTATGAGTCCAAAAATATTGAGAAGGATCTCTATATATCTGATCTTCTAATAACCTTAAAAACTGATCTGTAATACTGTAAGTAGTATCCTTTTTATCGATAATCTCTATAAATTTAGTTTTGTAGTGACCTCTTTTAGTTCTTGTTATATCTGCAAAAACAACTGACAAGGCATAGTCATTTGAAAATCTTTCAGCACCAGTAAAAATTGGAACTTTATGACCAAGAAACTTATTGATGTATGACTTTCCGATTTTTCTAGGTGATTGGTCTGAAGCAAAGCCAAATAGATGATATTTATTTATATCTAGGTTATTCATAAAATCATTAATATTATATCTTGATACAAGAAAAGCATTGTGTTTTCCTCTAATTTTTTTAAATAACCTATCAAAATACTTATTTGTCATTGGAGTGTAAATTCCATATCCATTGCCCTTAACATTATAACCAATTGAAAGAAGCCATTCAAAGTTTGAATAATGACCACAGATAAGAATTATGTTTTTATTTTTTTTCTGAATCTCCTCTAATTTTTCAATATTCTCATAAGTATATCTTTCTTTCATCTGCTTTTTACTCATTCCAAAGGCTTTTATGCTTTCAATGCTAATGTCTGCGAAATGATTATAAAACTTCTTTTCTATTTCTTCTAGTTCATTTTTTTCCTTATTATTAAAAACTAATTTTAAATTTTTTTGAACAGTTTTTAGTCTATACTTGAAAACTTTATGAAGTAGGTAAGAAAGAAAGTCTGATAGTTTATACACTAACTTAAAAGGTAGTATTGATATAAATTTAATTAGTGGATATGTAAGTAAGTAAATTAATAAATGCAATTATCAGTTGTTTTGTGATAATGCAAATTTAATTTTTTCTTCGAGATCATTACCTCTTAGGTTTTTCCCAATTACAACACCCTCATTACTAATTAAATATGATTGTGGGATAGCTCTGATGCTATACCTTCTTGCAATAGGATCATTCCAGAAGTTTAGATTGGATACTTGAGTCCATAAAAGATTATCATCTTCAACAGCTTGTTCCCATTGTTCTTTAGTTCTGTCTAAAGAAACACCTATAATATTAAAACCTGCGTCGTTATATGATTTGTATAACCTAACAAGATTTGGATTCTCAATTCTACAAGGTCTACACCATGCTGCCCAAAAATCAAGAAGTGTTACAGAGTTCTTAGCTAACTCCTCACTTAAAGTCACATTTGAACCATCTATGCTTGGCGCAGTGAAATCAGGAGCAACCTCACCAACTTCTATTGGGTCTTCATATTGACTAAGTAGATCAGCTATATTTTTACCGACATCACTAACTTTAATTCTATTTGATAAACTTTCATAGACATCAATAATAGAGTCCTTATTTACCTTATTTTCAACCATAAAAACTTCAAGGAGAAGTGCAGACATATAAGAGTCAAGGTTATCAGTTATGAAATCCCACTCATAAAGTAGTACCTCTCGTTCTTTTAAGCTGTAATCTTTTTCTAGTTTCATAGCCTTTTCAACATCACCATTCATAATGGCATCTTGAGCTTCGTAAGAAATACTGTTCATATTCTCAACCAAACTTTTTGTTTCTAATTTATATTTAACAAAGTCATCATTTGATTTTGTTCCATAAACTTGAGACTTGGAGATACTGTCTTTAAATAAATCTGCTGTAATTAAACCATTTTCTAAAATTGTTAAAACGTATCCATTAACACCTTCAACCTGCATGTAGCTTATTTGAGGAGTAGCAGACATACCTTTAAAAGTAAATTGATTTGATTTAACTGTTGCAGAGTCTTTTATGAATGGTTGATTATTTTGATCTGCTTGTAAGATGTAAACTTTAGTTTCATCTACAATATCAATATTACCATTGAGAGTAAAGCTGTTATCATTAGAACATGATAAAATCAATAAACTAAAAACAAAAGGTAAATTCTTAATCATAATATATTTATTTACACAGCAAATTTAGTTTTTTATATTTAATATCTTTAGTTAACTTTTTGTTAAGGTAACATGCAGGAAAACACTATAATTAACCTATTTATCGAAGTTCTTGATGATTCATCAGTATTGATAGGAGAGTCTCTTAAATCTAGATTTTATCATATATGGAAAACAGATATTCAATTAGAATCTCTTTGTTTATTGTTGCCTCGGACAACTGATGAAGTCTCTTCAATAGTTAAAATATGTAATGATAATAATCAGGAAATAATTATTCATGGAGGATTAACAAATCTTGTTGGTTCAACAATTTCAAATAAAACTCAGGTTGTGATTTCACTTGAAAAGATGAATAGAGTAATTGAGGTTGATGAAAGCGCAAAGACTATTACATGCGAATCGGGGGTTATAATTGAAGATATAATTAATACTGTAAAAGATAAAAATCTTCTTTTACCTCTTAATTTTGGAGCAAGAGGTTCAGCACAAATCGGAGGAGCTGTATCTACTAATGCTGGTGGTCTTAGAGTTTTTAAATATGGGATGACAAGAAATCTAGTTATGGGGATTGAAGCAGTTCTTCCAGATGGAACTGTTATTTCATCACTTAAAAAATTGATGAAAGACAATTCTGGTTATGATTTAAAGCAATTGTTTATTGGTTCTGAAGGAACTTTGGGGATTGTCACAAAAGTTGTTCTCAGATTGTATAGGTTGCCGAAAACAAGATATACATCTTTAGCTGTTTCTAATAATTATCAAGATGTACTAAACCTACTTAAAATTATGGAAGATAAAATCTCATCAAATCTTACAGGTTATGAGTTATTGTGGAATGATACTTACAAGCAAATGGTAAGTGATAAAACATTATACAACAAGTATTTGCCAGATAATTATAAATATTATGTATTTATTGAATATATGGGAGGAGATTTTGAAAATGATTATAATTTATTTGAAAGTATAATTCTTGATTGTATCAATAAAGGGGTTATTGATGATGCTGTTATTGGAAAAGATGATAAAGAGCAAGTTAACATATGGGGTATAAGAGAAGATGTTGCTGTTTTAGCAGATGAAAGAAAGTTTGATCAACAATTTGATATAAGTATACCTGTTCCTTTAATTGGTGAAATTATAGATAAAATTTCAAAAGAGCTTAAAGATTGTGAGGGTGTAAAAACAATCTTTCCTTTTGGACATGTAGCAGATGGAAATATTCATTTTATAATTGGAAAAGACTCTGATGATAATGATTTGAAATCACAAATAAATGATATAATATATAATAACACTCAACAGGTAAATGGATCAATATCTGCTGAACACGGAATAGGTCTTGATAAGAAAAAGTATTTAATAAAAAGTAGGAGCGAAGATGAAATAGAATTAATGAGGTTACTTAAAAAATCAATAGATCCAAAAAATATATTAAATCCCGGTAGAGTAATATGACATAAGATATTATCTTTATAATTCTAGTTATGGCAGGAAACACATTTGGTAACATATTCAAACTTTCATCCTTTGGCGAATCACATGGTAAGGCCTTAGGAGGCGTTATAGATGGTTGTCCTGCAGGAGTTGATCTTGATCTTGATTTTATAAATAAAGAGTTAAATAGAAGAAGACCTGGTCAATCAGAAATTGTTACTCAACGAAAAGAAGATGATTCTGTAGAGTTTTTGTCAGGAGTTTTTGAAGGTAAAACAACAGGAACACCAATTGGTTTTATAATCGTTAACAAAGATCAAAAATCAAAAGATTACTCTCACATCCAGAATAGCTATAGGCCATCTCATGCAGATTTTGTATATGATAAAAAATATGGTTTTAGAGACTATAGGGGTGGAGGTAGAAGTTCTGCAAGAGAGACAGTTGTTAGGGTTGTAGCAGGATCAATTGCTAAAATGATACTTAAAGGTGTTAAGATTAATGCATTTGTTTCTTCTGTTGGAGAAATTAAATATGAATATGAGAACACTAAAATAAATTTTGATAATATTGAAAAGTCTATAGTTAGATGTCCAGATGAAGATAAGTCTAAAGAAATGATAGAGCTAATTAAAAGTGTCAAGAAAAATGGTGATACTGTAGGTGGCATTGTTTCATGCGTAATTAGCGGAGTTCCTGTTGGTTTAGGAGAGCCTGTTTTTGATAAGTTACATGCAGAGCTTGGAAAATCGATGTTATCTATTAATGCTGTTAAAGGTTTTGAGTTTGGAAGTGGTTTTAAAGGTTCTGCAATGAGAGGTTCAGATCACAATGACTCATTTAATGCTGATGGTACAACTAAGACAAATAGATCTGGAGGAATTCAGGGAGGTATCTCTAATGGGATGGATATTTATTTCAATGTTGCCTTTAAACCAGTTTCTACCATTATGCGAGATCAAGATTCAATAGACAGTGATGGTAATGAGGTTAAAGTAAAAGGAAAAGGAAGGCATGACCCATGTGTAGTTCCTAGAGCTGTTCCTATTGTTGAAGCTATGTCAGCATTAGTTTTAGCTGATTACTTATTATTAAACAGAGTCTCAAAAATTTAATTATGAAATTACATTGGAAAATTATTATTGGTATGGTTGCGGGTGTTTTATTCGGACTTTTAA
>Ga0206677_10000099_pt1 | contig 70257 bp, 37 predicted proteins | sample M130m12015metaG_FD_155475 | JGI IMG/M metagenome (GOLD analysis project Ga0206677, IMG submission 155475) | Ammonia-oxidizing marine archaeal communities from Monterey Bay, California, United States - M1 30m 12015 | ecosystem: Environmental > Aquatic > Marine > Intertidal zone | place: USA... | reverse complement strand
CAATACAAACGCTGATCAATTAGAGTCGGACATATCTAGCTTACACTTGCAAGATAGTGCAGGCAGTTCATCTACTACAGCAGAATCTATAAGTAATGGAACTGTTAGTGGGTATTACGACAGTAACGATCAATTTAGGTACAATCACCATATCATTCCAGAATCTAATGCTAATTTTGACATTGGTAATGCGGAATATAAAGTTAGACATTTATTTTTGTCAGATAATTCTTTATGGGTTGGAGATAATAACAAAATTACCATTGGTGCAAATGGAAGTATTAATAATGCACGTATAGATAGAAACATAGTACCACCATATATTCAAACGCTGCTTGACGACAATGCAGAAGAAATCAATGGAGCAATCAAGGTTCCTAACGGCCTTCAGGAATCCGTACTGGTTTCAGCTATTTCTCCTGAAATGTACTTAAAGTATGCTCAAAAATACAATAATGACGTAACTATTGACGACATTTATCCACCAGAAGGAACAGCTAATTACGACAAAACTCAATGGAGTGTTAATGCGAGCATGATTCCATTTAAGAAAACAAATGCACTTAAAATCTCAAGTTACACACCATCATCACCAGCTAGTAATACTATATATTTCGAATTAGACTTGGATAAAAGCTCTAGTTTTTATCTGGAGTTAAACGACAACACAAAACACCAAATACATTTTAAAATTAAGGCATTAAATATAACAGAAAATTATGATTTTAATATTCATTTAAAACCTACAAACAATTTTACCAATTTCACACAAAATCCAACAGTTCGTTTTAGTTTAAGTGATAGCAATTCATCCAATATAAAACATTATGAGAAATTAACTTCAGATAGTTTAGATGTAAATGGAGATCCAGATTACCTTGCCGCAACAGATTTAATGATTGATGCAAAAATCTTTTTCGTTTCTACATCAAGCGGAACGATAGTAATGAACGAACCTGAAGTCAGTAATGGATTCACAGATGCATATGACTCTAATGGAAATAAATATCGAGCTGGAGGAATGGAAAATTATAACTTATGGGGCGCAAACCCACCCACCGCACCAATATACGCATACAATAATAACGGAATAATTAGCTTTGTTGATGCAATGACCTTTAGTCCTATCGATTTATCTAATATTACAATTAATAATGTTGACCCTGAAGGTTATGTAACTTCTTTTGATTACTCAGTGACAGAAAAAAGAGTTAATTCTATACTAAACTTTAATAGTTTTGGTAGCGAAGTTGATAAATATTGGTAGTGGTTTTATCGAAAAAATATAATTTTTTAATATTAAACCCAGCAAAAACAGCCACAAAGGCTATATTTTCATATTATCGGACAATTAATCAATCCGAGCAATATAAGCTAGGTTGGCATAGCGATGTAAATCACACAATACGGCAGTCTCAAAAATACAAGATAAACCTCAAAAACATTAAAAAATATTGTTTCGTTAGAAATCCCATAGATCGAGCGATATCAATGTTTCATATGACCTATCGGTATTACGATTTGAGTGAACGTAAGAGTAAATTCAAAGCTAGCTTAATGAGCGACAATATGTTGCCGATGAAAAAATATTATAAATACAATAATGAAATTTGGGCTGATGAGGTTTTTAAATTCGAAGATCTAAAAAATAGCATAAAATTAATCAATCAAGCTCACAATATAGATTTGCCAGAATTCCAAGTAAGATCATCAGATTATGATGTGAATTATAAAGAATGGCTGGATGTTGAAACCATAAATTATATATGTGATAGAGAAAAAGAAACTTTCAAACTAATCAATTCAATTTAAGTGTATAACATTATATGTTTGGGAGTATAATGAATACAGTTATTGGCGCGGGTATTAAAGTCGGAGCTAATTTAATTAACTTTTGGTTAGAGCAAAAAAAACAAGACCAAATGCTACTTGCGGCCCGAGATAATGAAATGTTAAAAGCTCTCATTGAAAACCAAAACAAAAGGGCTGATGATCCGTTTGTGAAAGTAACAAGGCGTATATTATTTATGAGTATTACATTTACTATGTGTTTCTTGATGATTTATTATGCCATGAACCCTCACATTACATATGATGTTTTAATTCCAAAAGGAGATAATGCAAAATATGGATTATTTGCTTGGGTATTTGGCGGCGAAAGCTGGACTCAAATTGAACTAACAGGAGGTTTAATGCTAGCCTCATTTATGGATTTATGCTTTATGGTTATAGGTTTTTATGCAATTCCATCAAAAAAATGAATAAATTTATAATATATTTATTTTCGTTATTATTAACTCTAGGATGTGTTAATAAGTTAAGTGTAAAAAATAAAAATAAACCCGTTTCAAAAGAAATTGTATCTTTTGATGTAGTAGATATTGATGAAGATGGAGCAATTTCAGAAAAAGAATTTAATCGAGCAAAAGCAAATAGTTCAATCAATTATAAGGATCCAATGTGGTCAATGTATAGCATCATAGGAATGGTTGGAGGGTTATTGGTTTTATCGAGCATATTACAATTTAAAAGGAAAAACAAAGATGTCAGAAATTAATTTAAAAATAGGAGATACATCAGTATTAGATGTAACAGTTTATAGGAATGATGAACCTTTAGACTTAAAAGATTATTTGGTTTTATTTACAGTCAAGAAACCATTTTTTGGATCGATTGGAATAAATAATCCAGATGACACAAAAGCTATATTAATCAAAAATAGTGATATTGATAGTTCTGGAGGAATAGAGAAATATGGATTGGGGAATGTGAGAATAATTTTAGGAAGTTTAGACACCAAGAATATAATCGATGGAGCTTACGAATATGATCTACAAATTTCAAAACCAGCAGAACAAGATACTGTAATTACAGTAGATTCTGGTACTATAAATTTTTCAAAAGAGATCACGACACGTAATGCTCCGATATGACCCCTTGTAAATATTCAGTCAAATTCAATAGTGTAAAAACTATATTTTGCGACAGTAACTTTATATCCAATGAATTGGGTGAAAAAATTGTATTTGATAATGCTGAATTAGATTTCAGTCAATACAATTATATAGTAGATCAAGAATTATTAAACTGCGAAACATCCGATAAGGATTCATATCGAGCAGAAATACGAGTTTTAGAAGATAAAAACCATTCAAATCAAACAGAATATAAATATTCTGCAGAATTCAAAAAAAATGTGTATACTGCGACAATAGTGTGCTCGAATTAAGTGTAATACTATATAATGCCTACAAAAAGACCAGATCAATTACCTGAAGGAGAGGATTTCGACTTTGATGATATTTTGATGGTCGAAAAAAATCCGGATTCTCCTGATCGTAAATTATACAAAACAACATTGCGAGAGTTAATGGAGGCGGCATTAAAAATTGACCCACAAAGAATGGGTAGTAATGCAATAGTAGGTACACAATCTCAGTTTGATTGGTTGATGGAGCAAATGAATAAAATTCAATCTAGCAACCTCACTAACGTTGATAGTTACGACGAATACGATTCACCAACTAAAGAGCTTGAGAAATCTTATGTTACTCCAACTCCGACCCCTACACCCAGCATAACTTCAACAGTCCCGGCAGCTCCAGTAAATACAAACCTACCTCAACCAACCCCTCTCGTAACACCAACACCTAGTGTAAGTTCGAAACCTTTAACGAAAGAACTTAAAGTAAAAATTGACGGACCACAAGCTCAAGTTTTTGATTTACCATTTGAATATTCTCCAGTGTTTCATGGATATTCAAATTGGAGAATTAAGGCAGGGTCAGATACGGATAATGTGTATGTTTTGTTTAATGGTTTTTTTCCGGACGACTTTCAGCCTAGTGGGGCTGGTGAAAAATTATCTGTATTAAAAGTACAATCCAACAAACTAAATATACAAACAGTTATACCTGGTGACTTGATCGAATTTTTTAATACGGAAGGTCCACCCAAAACAAGTCAAGGATTAATTATGAGTTCAAAAATTGAATTTACTATTATATTATTTTAAGTATGTGCGCAATACAAATAGATGGTAATGACGGAAGTGATGCTGATGAGCATAAAGATTCTAGGTACTTTCTTACAAAAATCGACAAAAAAGAGAGATTGGGAGAGAGGGAGAATGGTAAACCTGTTAAATTTTTTGATGATTCGGATGTTGGAATATTACAATCGAATGTCTTTCTGCAGGATTTGCCAGCCAGTGAATTCAAAGAAGGAAGTGATGGATCTCTAAATTCAAAATGGGCAAACTATCTAAAAAATGGTACTGAAAAATACATTATACCAGGAATGCCTGTCGATTTAGGTTGGGAATTAACCTGGAATGCTAGTTTTAATGGAACTGAGTTAGAGATAGCTAAAGAAACTGAAAAGTCTTGGGCTCAATCTCACTTAGATGCATGGACTACAATTGGAGTTTTCTTGGCTGATTTTCCCCCGTTCAAGATTGGAGATTCAATAACTAAGGTAGGAATGGATTTTACCTTATCAGATCAATTTATCTCGGTACAAAATACTATATTAAATAACACTGATGAATTAAACGAAAACAATATAGGTACTAAAGACGGTTTATTTTCTACTCTTGAAAAAATAATATCGGACTCGACTACTCTATCAGAACTTCCCGGAGAAGCGGATACGATTATATTATCTAAATATAAATATCATGAAGCAGGTATAAGCCCAGGAAATATAATCGATATTATCAATGAAATTATTGGAGACAAAGATACAGTTGACAGCAATCTAGCAAATTTTTCTTCAATAAATTCATTTATTCAAAGTTTTAAAAATGCATTCGAGGCGAATATAGGTTATATAGTTTCAAACGAACCAATGGGAGTTAAGTATACCCATAAAGAAAACACAGAAGAGATTTATTATAGCGACCCTAAAGCGGCAAGCTATAACAATGAAGAGGTGTTGCCTGAAGGTGAAAACTTAGAAGATTATGATTCTGAGATATACAAATTCCCTGTTTTTGATGATTTTAGAGAAAATATTTTTGGAGAAGTTAAAGGTGGAGACACTATAGTTTCTGGAATTCAATACATTAATGAATTAATTAAAAATAAATCATTAATAAACTTAGTTGACACACCCACAGGTTATATTGGGCATTCTGGCGAATACTTAATTGTAAATACAGGAGAAAGCGGAATATATTTTACAGGTATCGAAAAAATAGCTCAAGATCTTACGGATTATGGGTTTATAGGCGGAGATGGCATAACTGGATTTACTGGACTATATGATACTCCAACAGGCTACCAAGAACACTCTGGACATTACCTTGTGGTTAATGATGGTGAAACTGGCGTGCATTTTACGGGCATTGAAAAAATCGCACAAGATTTAACGAATTATGGTTTTGTTGGAGGTGAAGGGTCAAATCACTTTACAGGATTACAAGATACGCCTAGTGATTACAATAGCGGCCACTACTTGCGATCCACTGACAATGGTATAGAGTATGCTGAACCGTCTGAACTGGGGCAAGATGTACTCACTAATACTACTGGGTTGGCTAGTGGATATTTACGTATTGATGATGACGGTACGGGTATCGTTATTGTTGGCCGTGAAACTTTTAAGGGCGAAATTGATCTACAAACCGACTTTACAGGACTACAAGATACACCTAGCGATTATAGCGAAGGAGACTACCTTCGTTCAACCTCAAACGGACTAGAGTACGTTACTACTAGTGGTTTAGCTCAAGATATTGGTGATGAAATCGTTAACAATATAGTGACTGGAGATTTATTGGGATTCACAGGTCTAAATGATACACCTACAGGTTACGAAACAGGTAAATTTGTACGAGTAAATTCCGCTGGAGATGCGGTAGAGTATTCAGACATTTCGTTTTTAAACGATGTTATTGATGCACCCGAAAGTCAATTAGTTAGCGGATTTCTGAAGCTCGATAAAGACGGAAAATTAGTTTGGTCTCCAGCAACTACTGATGGAGATGTTAGTTTTACCATTACTGGGGCGACACATTTTACTGGTCTACTGGATACACCGAATACTTATGATAACAATAAGTTTTTAGCATTCGACGCATTTAAAAATCAAATCACAGGCGTAGAGTTAAAACTAGCATCAAGTTTTTACGGGCCTGCAGATGTGATTAACAACCCTCATGATTTAGCTGAGGTAGGAGATAAAAAAATATTAGAATACCATAGAACTCAAGAACATGGGTATGAAATCAAATGGGTTGATCAAATTACTGGAATTACAACCTTTTCTGGACTGAATGGCACTCCAGCAGATTACCAAGAAGGTAAATACTTACGTTCTACCGCAGACGGTTTAGAGTATGTTGATATCACAGGTTTAGCTGAAGAAGTATCCGCAGAGATCGATTTTCCTGAAGGAGCGACTGGATTCACTGGGTTACATGATACACCAGCAGATTACAAAAACTACGAAGATAGATATTTTGTCGTTTCTAGCGGTGATTCCTTAAGCTATGAACAAGTTAAATTTTTAGAAAATGTTAAAGATGCTCCAAATGTCAATAACGTTCCTAGTGATGGTACAGGATACTTGCAATTAGTTCAAGAATCAAACGAGTGGATTTTAAAATGGGCTCCAGGAACTATCGAGGGTGATATCACTCAAAACTTTCAGGGCACAGAATATTTTACAGGTTTAGAAGATACTCCAACAGATTATCAGGAGGGTAAATATTTACGTTCTACCGCAAACGGTTTAGAGTACATTGATATCACAGGTTTAGCTGAAGAGGTATCCTCAGAGATCGATTTTCCTGAAGGAGTAACTAGATTTACTGGGTTACATGATACACCCATCAACTATAATAATGGTGCTTATTTAAGGTCGACAACTAATGGTTTAGAGTATGCTGGAATTGAGCCCACTAAATATAACTCAATTAATGATTTGCCAGCTCAAGCCGCAAATCATGACGGAGAAGTGGTTAGAGTAGGTTGTGATTTATATTTATCTTGTGATGGTGTTTGGAAAAAGTTCAAACAAGAAACGAGTGAAGTTATTGACGACCCTAATGATATCTTTCCTGAATGTGTAGAAACGACAGCAGAAGCTTTACAGTATCAGCAATATTTTGATGAAGTTATGGCTGCAGGAAATAGTTCTAGTTTTATAGATGGTTTAAACGGAACTTCTGAAAATAGCGATTTAAAATCTGTTTGCTTATTTAAAAAAGATCTTTATAACTCTGTATCCTGGGGTCAGTCATCCTGGCAAACTAGAGGTTTCCCTAGTATGGGTAACTTTGGAATAGGAAAGGAGCACGATAGTAATTGTAGTCCTAAATTTAAAAAAGGTAGCGATCAATTGTTTTTTATAATTGATACTCGCATCAGCAGCAGCACTGTAGATACAATGGATTTAATTGTGGGAAAAATTAATGATTCATTTCAATACGAGAAAGTGTGGAGCAAAAGAGTAAATAATGAGGGATATGATGGAGTTGCAGATATTACTGATGATTTTAAGCATATTGTATATTCCCAAAATAGAGTCAGTTCAACTACTGTATACGATATACATGTATTGGATAACAACGAAACTAGTGGCGGTTACGAACAAAATAGACCGCCAATCACAATAGAGCTAGCTCAGTCTTTATACAATATAACCCCTTTAAATTCTAATTCAAATTTAGGTATCCTACCATTCAGAATATCACAAGATGGAAAAAGAGTATTTGTTATGTTAGGTCATGCAACTGCTACCAACACTAGTTTAAAGTTATTTATTTTTGAATGGAATGGTACAGATTGGGTTTTGCCTTATGTAATGAATATGCCTACACCCAAAGATGGAGCTGTAACAATGATAACAGCATGGATACACTCATTTCTTTTGAATGAAGATGAAAGTGTAATTTACTTAATTGGAGGCAGGATACAGACAAGTTCAAAATCTGGAGGAGTATTTAGAATAAATTATGAAAATGTATCTATCGGTCCACAAATAGGTCAAAACTTCTGGAACCATTCATCTAATGGCGTTATGTCAATGAATAATTTAGGTAATATTATTACATCTAGAGACGAGAATAGTTTAGATCCCAACTATATATGGAAGTATAATGAAAATTCTGGAATTTGGGATAGAATTGCAAGCATTAAATCGTCATCCCTAAGTATGTCTAGGAACGGAAAATTTTTCTTCGATAAAACTGGTTTTACTGGAAAAGTTTATTACTATAATGAAAGCACAAACTCATTGATTCAAATAGCTCAAAATTTATCGACAAGTAATACTGGAAACAATGCTGCAATTTCTGATTCTGGGCAATCAATTGCTTATCCCAATAACACTGCAACTATTGCATTATCTCAAATTCCAGAAGTAGAAGGAGATATTTACAATAATTCTGTCGTTATTGAAGAGTCTAACTATAAGTGGGGACTTTTTGAAGGGAATACCAATATTAACCTTAAGGGCTCGATAGACATAAATTGTACATTTACTGAATGGCAAACCTCTGACGTTAATCTAACTGACTCAAGTAACATTAATACCACCGCAAACATTAATAAAAGTGCATCCATTACAGGTGTATTTAATTGTGGATAATTATGAGTAATAACTTACAGCATGTATTGAATCAAGCTTTCTCTGGAATGGGAGATGCTGTTAGAGCAAAACTATATATAACTGGTTTAAACGATACTCCAACAGGCTATCTTGGACACAGTGGAGATTACCTAGTAGTCAATGATGGTGAAACAGGAATACATTTCACAGGCATCGAAAAGATAGCTCAAGACCTTACAGATTATGGATTTGCTGGAGGAAGTTCAACCATACCGAGCTATACAGACCTTCCAGATGTCACAGAAAACGATGGTAAAATAGTAGCATCTGGATGCGATCTTTATCATTCATGCAATGGAACATGGAATAAGGTTGGCGGTGAATCGATACCTCCACCAGCCGAAGCTCCAGGATGTGTAACGAATCTCGAAGAATACAACCAATACCAAGAGTACAAAGATGGATTTTTAGCGGACAACTTAGGTTTAACAGCTGAATCGATTTTAAATAACGGAACAAAAATTTCTGATCTAATTTTCGATGCCTGTTTGTTTCCAGAATCAAACCTAGAGAACGAAAGAAATACGGTAGTTATTGATGAAACTACTTACAAGTGGGGAATGTTTGCGGGCCCGCAAACGATAAACCTTTCTGCAGAGGGATATTCTGACGGTCAAGGAAACGATTGTGTATTTAGCGAGTGGACGAGTAGCAATGCAAATTTTGGAGATTCTAGTAGTGCGAATACTACTGTTTTTGTGGATACTGATTTGTCGATCACTGGAAGTTTTGAGTGTTTGATTGCTCCTATTCAACCAAGTTGTGATCGAGTAGTTTTACACCTTCAACCAACTGCTGGAGAAACTATCACCGACAAGAGTAGCGACGAACATGCGATCACTGTGGTTGGCGATACAACAGTAGACAACACCAAAACATTGTTTGGTGGTGACACAATGAATTTTGATGGCAACGGGGACTATTTGAGTTTGCCTGCGTCGGAGGATTGGGATTTAGGTTCTGGAGACTTTACGATAGAATTTTGGGTTAACTTTGATACCTTAAGTAACCTAAATACATCTGGTCACGGTTCCGGTGCAAGTATAATTGGTAACGCAACAAATGGAGGTAGTGTTTATGGTTGGTTATTCTATTTGAACTATCAGGGACTGTTTACATTTCTTTACTCTAATTCTAGCGGAAGCTTTTCCGGTCTTGGAGTGAATTTACTTTATCCGTTAGAAACAAAAAGATGGTACCATATTGCAGTATCACGAAAGAATAACACTCTAAGAGGATTTGTTGATGGTTCGAAATTGGCTGAAACTGCATTTACGACATATAGACATTCAAGTCTCCCGCTAGAATTAGGCAGGCGAACAAGGTCACCTATTTCTTCAATTCAAAATTATTTCGCAGGACAAATCCAAGACGTACGCATCAGCAAAAAAGCAGTATACACAAGCAACTTCAACCCGCCAACAAATTTGCTCGCTAACCTTTGCTCCGAACAACCAAGTTGTGAAGATGTAGCTTTACATCTTCAACCTGACACAGGAGAAACTATCGCTGATAAGAGTGATAACGAGCATGTGATCACAACTGTTGGTGATACAGTTGTAGACAATACTGCCACATTGTTTGGTGGTGGTACGATGAATTTTGATGGTGATGGAGATTATTTGAGTGTTGGAGACACAAGCACATTCAAATTTTTACATGACGGCACAACAGATTATACTGTGGAATGTTGGTTGCAGGTTTCAAATTTACTCAACAACGCACCAAGTCCCTCTCGCATAATGTCCACTGCTAGAAACTCTACCGATTCTGGTATAGACTTTTTTGTAAACGAAAATGGTCTGCTAGGTTATTGGATTTATGGTGGTCAAAATCAACAATATTACAAGACTATCACCTTGGGGTCCAACAGTGCGTTACAACCAAATACATGGTATCATATCGTACTTAAAAACACTGTAACACAAGAACTTAAAATCTATATTAATGGTGTTGAACAAGTTGGGACAACAATAATAGACCCTCAAAAAGTTAGCACCTTAGATGCAACATCGATGTTACTTGTAGGTCAAATTGTAGGTCTCGATAGACCATTTAATGGTCAAATACAAGATTTCCGCATCAGCAAAAAAGCAGTATACACAAGCAACTTCACCCCGCCAACAAACCTGTTAATTAATCCCTGTTAAAGTGTAATAAATATTATGTCATCAGCCAAACAAAGCTTATCAGGAATCGAAGATCTACTTTTCGCAGTAAAAGATTATGTGCCAACAGGACTTTTTGAATTAAAAGATACCCCAACAGGCTACCTTGGACACAGCGGAGATTACCTTGTAGTAAACGACAGTCAAGATGGTGTTAATTTCACAGGTATCGAAAAGATTGCAAGTGACCTAACAGATTATGGTTTTGGAGGAAGTAGTTCAGATATACCAAAATATACCGATTTACCAGATGCCACAGAAAACGACGGTAAAATAGTAGCCTCTGGATGTGAACTGTATCATTCATGTGATGGCGAATGGACAAAAATCATTAAACAAGATACGATCACTACATTACCCCCAGGCGAATCTGACGGCCTACCAGGCTGTGTAGCTTCGCTAGAAGATAAGACAAATTATATCATTTACAAAGATGAAGTAATCACTGAAAATGCTAGCAATACATTTTCTCTTTCCTTGCAAGGGTTGAGTTCTCCACAATTACACGAAGCTTGCTTATTTACTGAATTTCAAGGAGTGCCAGATGACTCAATAAAATTGAATTTCGCTGAGTCCGATTATCAATGGGCAATTGCTCCAGATAGCGTATTACACCCTCAAGTTCACTACGATTCACCTACAGCTACTCAAGTATTTACTTTAAACAACTCTGATCCATACAATCAATTTAATCCACAATCAATGCCTTTGAGAGACGAATTTATAAATTATCCCTCTCAAATATCAGACATGCATTTCTCAGAAGATGGATTACGAGCTATTGGATTTGGTTATCAAAGCTTGTATGTTCATGAGTATTTATTTACTCAACCATACGATTTAAGTACTGGCACAAGATCAAAATTTAAACAAATTACATCTCAAAGTAGTAACCAGTATTTTTCTAATTTAGCTGGAAGATTGGGAGCAGTAAAAACAGATGACCCTTCAGTTGTATATGTTTATTATAGTGGAGGTATAGAAAGAAAAACTTTAGATACGCCTGGTGACTTGTATTCTATCAACCCAAACAACGATTGGTATGCGAGGAATGCAGCAGGCAACTCACAGGATTCTTATTTTGGGTATTACCAGAGATGGTATGACCATAACAACAGATATGATCTTGCATCTATGGACTTCACAAACGATGGAAGCACATTAATAGTATTGTTTAAAAAGAATTACAAAAATAACACTGATGATAAGCTAAGCTACCTAGTTAGTTACGACTTAGAAACACCTTACCTTTTACCTGGAAATATGCCTCATAGCCCAACGACGCCCAATCAAGTGGTAGATGAATTTCTGCCTGAACCTAGCGCTGTAGTTGACCTTGATTCATTTGGTTCATTAAAGACAATAGGTAATCGAATTTTTGGTAATGGTAAATACATTTTATTACAAAATAAAACTAATCCAATAAAACATACACTACTAGAAATGGGTGTACCTGGAGATTTAAATACATTATTTACAAAAGGCGAAATACAAGCCAACCCTGCTTTGGGTTATGTTGATAATCTATTTTCCTCTCAAACTACTGTTTTTCCAAAAAATAATCTTGATTTATTTATGTTTAGCTCTACTGACTATAACACTTTAGTGTCTAGCTCACTTTCCAGTCCTCGAGGTCAATTAGATGAAAGCTCATGCCAATTTGTAGGGTGGAAAACAAGTGAACAAAGTTTGATATCTAATAGCTCGAACCCATCTAATGCTCAAGTAACATTTAATAAGGATTTATCTATAACTGGAGTATTTAACTGTAACTAATATTATGATGACACCACAACAAATGTTAAATATATACTCTGAAATGGGTTCAGCTGTACGTCAGAGCTTACAGGACATTACACTCACTGGAATACAAGACACCCCCTCAGGTTACCAAGGTCACAGTGGAGATTATCTTGTAGTAAACGATAACGAAAGCGGTATACATTTCACAGGCATCGAAAAAATCGCGGCTGACCTTACAGATTATGGATTTACTGGAGAAAGCTCAACGATACCGAGCTACACAGATCTTCCAGACGCTACAGAAAATGATAGTAAAATTGTAAGTATAGGTTGTAATTTATATTATGCTTGCGAAGGAGAATGGAAGAAGGTGGGTGCAGATACTACAGCCCCTCCAGAGAACACTGAAATACCTGATTGCATTTCAAATTTAGAAGAGTATAATCAATATCAAGATTATGTAGATAATGTAATAAATAGTAATATTGATATAGCTTTTGACATTGGGTTTAGGAATTTAACTGTAGATAATTTTTTTAATAATGTTTGTCTTTTTGGAAACAATTTAAATGTGCCTGAAAATTTAAATTTAATTACTCAAGCACCAAGCAGTACTCAAGCACCAAGCAGTACTCAAGCACCAAGCAGTAATGCTAACCACATAAATAATAAATACCCAGAAGCTGGTTCTTACGATGTTCTTTGGACAGGTGGAAGCATTAAAAATAGTGCCGCTATATCTTATAACAGTTCAATGGCAACTATTACACATGGCACAGATAATCAAGGTAACAGCAACAATAGGGTTGTTTTTTGGCAAAAAGCTGGGGGGCATATGGGGTGGGTTTTACCTGAACAATATACTTATGTAAAGACTGGGCAAAAGTTTCAAATATCAATGTGGGGCGGTGCAGATCGTGAAACTGGCTCAATGTGGTCAAAAGTTGGTCGCTCATCGCATCCTTCATCATGGACAACTGATTACATTTCAAGTGTGTCTTCCAATCAATCGGGGGAAATCACCATTGAGTATTCTTTTAATAAACTTGTACATAGTTCAGCTCCGACATGGCATTACAATAATCTATTTCTAGTAGCTGTATTTAATTATGGAACCGAGTACGCTTCGTGGTATAGACTAAGTTTTGGTACGTACCTTAATCAAAACCTATTGATTAACATGAGCGAGACAGCAGTTTTAGATCAACCTGTTTTTAATTCGCCTGCGAACACCCCAATACTCGCACCCGGCGAAACTTTGGGGTCAGTGCGAGTAACTGAATCAAATTACAAGTGGGCATTAGTACCAAAAGATAACTCTACAGTAAACATACAGGCGGATCCAGGTAAGTGTCAGTTTGTTGGTTGGCAGACAAGCGATAATTCTATACTAGGTAATCCAAATGATGCATCCACAACCGCTTTAATTAACCAAGACACATCAATAACGGGCGTGTTTGATTGTACACCATAATGAATAAGGCAAACGATTTTCTGAACGGGATCAAGGGTATAGGTAAATATATCTCTGATAGATACTACTTAACTTTACTGAAGGACACCCCAACAGGCTACCAAGGACACAGTGGAGATTACCTTGTAGTCAATGACGGTGAAACTGGCATACATTTTACTGGTATCGAAAAGATCGCAAGTGATCTTACAGATTATGGATTTCTTGATGGAGTTGGTGGTGGCGGCGGTGGAGGCGGATCTAATTCTTTTGGGATAATTGCGTCCAAAATGGACGGAATAAATTTTACAGGTGAACTACCAGACATCATTTTTCAAAAAGATGAGAATGGCCTGGAGGCTGCTTTAATATTACAATATGCAGCCAAAACTTTAAATAAAATACAATATGCAGCCAATACCGCAGGTACCAATCGTATACTTCGTTTTGATAACTCAGCAACTGCGGGAAACATGACGAACAACGGAACTTGGACTCTAGGCAGCAATTCTCCTGGACCAGTTTCGGTTCAACATTTTATTGATACGGATAAAGCGGCCTATCTGGGCGGCGGTGGAGGCCGAGGATCAAGTGATAGTTCCAACATATTTGGAGCAGAAATAAAAGTAAACAGTAGCAACATAGTAACTATAGTTTCACAAACATCAGATTTTATTGAATCTATAGAGCAGGACACTGGCTCTGCAACCAATCCTAACAATTTTACTATTACTTTTAAAGATGGAATATTCACAGAGACTCCACTTTTAAGTTCAACAGTTAGAAACAGAGATGGAACTCTCGTTGAAGTTGTTACCTACAATCGCCCCAACCCACTGCCTGAAGACTATACAAACGGAAAATTATATAAAATTAAGTTCGAAGCAACAGACCCTACAACAAAAGATGTCAATCTAGGAAATGGCAATTGGGGCGCCAATCTGATTTTCATCAAAAATGGCAATGATTTTATTGCAGGCGGAGGAAGTGGAGGTTCCTCTACCTTTGCAGACCTCACTGATACTCCAAGCACTTTAACCGAAGGTTCGGGCCAATACTTAAAAGTCAGTGATGACGGCCAAACAATAGAGTATGTTGATTTACCTGCTGGCGGTGGAGTTAGCGGTTCTTCAAGCTCTGGAGGTGGTTTTCAATCCAATCAAATCACCAAAGATAATTTCGCTGGAGACTTTGCATTACCAGATGCTCTATATGTGCCATTAATCAGATCTGGTATGCTAACTTTACGACCATTTTATTTTAATGGTTTCCATGGTACTACTGAAAATGCTTTTGCTTACATTCAGTATGAATGGATTATTGGACTGAATGAGAGATTTTCGATTAATTTCTCGAACAATACCCATGGTGGTTTTGCCAGTGCCACAAATCATGAATCAACCACCACAACATTCAATTTATCAACCATTCCATCCACAACAACTAACCAGCCAAGCATAAAAGAATTCATAGCCGATGATAGAGCTTTATATTTTGGTGGCAGCGGTGGAGGCACAACAAATACTCAAGAATTAACCGAACAAATCTCTCAAACTATAGTTAATGACAATTTAATTATATTAGACACAGATTATTCATTTCAAACTAAATATTTAAATGGATCTATTTCTTCTGATAGTAATATTACAGATTTGGAATTTACAAATTTAACAATTGGAGATGCTTATCGATTGAGTTCTACGGTGTCTATTAATAGTGATGGTACTGCGGGCGATAAAATTAAAGTAAATTATTATCATGATGGAAATAAAATCGCCGCAGTTTATAGCGATAATATTAGCCAATCAGTAAGTACGTCTGTATTGTTTAATGCTACAAGTAATAGCTTATTAGTTTCTGGACAAAATTTAGATGCCAATAATTATATAGAAGGAAATCCAAACGAAATAACTTTCACACAAGTAGAAAAGATTACTAATAATATGATCGCGCCAGAGATTATTGCTATCACCGATGGATCAACTCAAACATTTGATGGTGCCACAATGGCTGATAACAATTACATCAAAATAGAAGGCGAAAATGTTTCAGCTACTATAGAAATTGACGGGGATTCATTTGTTGTTGCTCAAAGTGGAGATCAAATGGTGTGGGATCAAGGAGGAGCTGGAGAAACAACATTAAGCTTGGGCAACTCTATTAATGTAACACTTTCTAATGGTAGAGTTATAGAAATTAAATTCTATAGATCGGGCTCTTTATACTTTGCAATTAATAAAAAATCTGAGCCAGAAATCTCACAATGTATATCATCACCCGTTACAATAACAGTCGAATCTGAATATGATAGTGAAACAAGTACTAGCACTTTTAATTATATAACTAGTAATTCAAGCGGTAATGGTGGTTTATTTGGATGCATTGATGTTAATCGCGGAGAAACATTAACGATATTTGTTACCGGTGATGAACCAAACCTCTTATCTCATCCGCTTAAGATAACTAATTATAACGACTTAGGCCAAGCTATGGCTCCACTCTCTGGAGTAGTAAAAACAGATTTAACTGAGGGTCCATATGAAGATCATACATACTCCTTAACATGGCAAGTGCCTTGCGATGAAGCAATTGACAAGTATCAATATCAGTGCGAAAATCATGCAGGTATGCGCGGTACTATCAATGTGTTAGGAGTATGCCCATCTCCCACTCCAACTCCAACAGCAACAGTTACCCCGACACCAAGCATAACACCAACTATAACACCAACCCCTAGTGTTAGTGCAGGTTCTACGGGGGATTACTTTGACACATTTAATTCAAATGAAGAAATGTTTTTGCCGATTACTTTAGAATAATTGGTGTATATTACTTCATGGATTGGTCTATTATATTATCATCTTGTATAGTTGCTGCAACTACAATAATCAGCATCTTTATTAAAGAGCTTGTTCAAGCTAAAAAAAATAAACAAAATGCCTGTGTTGTGAAATACACAAAGCAAAACGAAAATGTGCAAAAAGCCCTAGATTTCACCAGGAACGAGACTGCTGCTGATCGAGCATACATATTTGAGTTTCATAACGGTGATCATTTTTACAGTGGAAACCACCAACAGAAATTTAGTTGTACATATGAATCTTTGAATTCTGGAGTTAGTTCTGAGTCGATGAGGTTGCAAGATTTAAGAGTTAGCACATTTAATGCATTCATTAAAGATGTATTGGGTATCCATGGAGATAAATCTTTCAGACTTGAGGATATTGAGTCTATTGATAGCCCATTATTACGCAATTGGCTAGAGGAACGTGGAGTACGATCTTCTTATGCATTTCCCATAGAAACATTAAATCATGGCGTAGTAGGGATTATATGTATAGACTTTACAAAAAAGAAAACAGAGATATACAAAAAAGATATTGATTTAATAGAGAATCAAGCAAAAATAATTAGCGGTTATTTAATTTAATTTTAATTGGAATTAATGTAAATATGTTTTTACTATGATAGTATGTTATCAACATATTGTCAACACTGTGGTGGAAAAAACGAATACACTATAACTAAACCTAAATTTTGTTCTAGCTGTGGAACTCCATTAGATCAAGGTTTAAGTCAGGCTAGAGGAGCTACACCATTAAAGCAAAAATCTTTGCGAGCGCAACCAATCCAAAAAGAAGTGCACGATGAAGACGGTACTGACATTTATGAAGTTCCTGATATATCAAATTTAGAGTATGAGATAGAAGTTTCTAACACCAACTTTACACTGGGCTCAATTATGCCTAGAGAGCTAGAGAAGAACGAACCAACCAGACGTAAAAGGGGTAGGCCTAGAAAAAATGGGTAGACCTAAAAAACTTATATTCGAAGATCAAATTGAAGTAATCAATCAAGAAATTCGTAAACGTAAAAACAAATGGTTTCTTGATTCTATGCCCTGGATCTCTTTTGAGGATGTTGAGCAAATAATAAGATTACATATTTATCAAAAATGGGATAAATGGGATCAAAAGAGAGAATTAAAGCCTTGGATAAATAAAATTATAAGTAATCAATTTAAAAATATTTTAAGAAACTTTTATTTAAACTTTGCAAAACCATGTAGCAATTGCCCTTTTGATACATCTATTGCAGGTGATAATTTATGTTCGTTTACTAAAAGCGGATCTCAAGATAGTAGTTGTCCACTTTATAAAAAGTGGGAAAAAAGTAAAAAGGGTGCGCACGATGTTAAAATACCCCTAAGGTTAGACTCTCAAGAATATGAATCCGTGACATTTAAATCAAATGACTTTAACGTGGATTTAGCAATCGACTCGGTGCAAAAGCATTTAAAAGAAGACTTGTCTGATCGACAGTACAAGATATATCAAATGTTATTTATAGATAATATAAATGAAGACATTGTAGCTAAAGAATTAGGATACAAGACAAATGAATCAGGAAGAAAGGCTGGATACAAGCAAATCAAAAATATGCGCAAATTCTTCAAAGAAAAAGTGATTAAAATAATCAAAAACAAAGATATAATATTATGAACTTAACCGAAGAACAAAAAAAATTTATTGACGACAATTTTCATAAAATTCCAGATTTAATTGAATTAACACGCGCGACATTTAAAGATGGTACTATAGATGGTAGATCAAAGCAGGGTAGAGCTGTAAGGGAATATTTAGTTTCTAAAGAGATAAAATATAAAACTTCAGTCCATGAAAATGTTAAACCTATAGTATTAACAGAAGAGCAGAAAAACTTTATCGAGCAATACTCTCAAGACGGAATGAGTAGTTATCAAATTGCACAACTACTTTTCCCTGATGACGAAGTTAAAAAGCTAGGCAGGGAACAAAGAACTGTTGGAAGTTATTTGGATGCGGTCAAAAAAAGGAAACGCGAAGAAAATCGAGCCGAACGCAACAAATACGATGAACCTAAAAATATAGCTGAATGCTTAGAGAAGGTCAACCTATATACTGATGCAGGACTAAGAGAAGGAGAAATGAAAGCAATGGAAAAAAAATCAATTGAATCTTTATTTCGTTTTTTAAAATCCCCAAGATTTACTCAGATTATAAGTAATTATCATAAAGAAGAAGATCAAGATTTATTTGAGGCTGAATTTATTCGAGCTACTTGGGACAAGCCAGACTTGACTACTGATGAAGTTAATTTGTATGTAAATGTATGTGTTGATTATATAAACTTAAAAAACATATCTTCACACATGGAGAAATTAAACAGAATGTTTGATGAAGCAGACGAACAGCAAGAGCTGACGGTAAGGCTATCGGAACTATTAAAAACCAAAAGTGAAGAGTATAATCAATGCGAAAAACGACAGGAGTCTTTAATACAAAGACTTGCTGGAGACAGATCAAAAAGGATATCCCAACGTCAAGATCAAAACGCATCAATACTATCACTGGTTGAAAGCTTTCAAAACGAAGAAGAGCGAAAACTAATGATTAAGATGGCAAACATGCAAAAAAAGGCTATCAAGGAAGAAGCTGATAATTTGGAATCTATGAATTCTTGGAAGTCAAGAATATTAGGCATATCTAAAAGCGATGTCATCTAGTTTTAAATGTCAAGTGTGTCACGAAGAGTTTGACACAGAAAAAGGGCTTCATATACACCTCAAGAAGCACAAGATGGATTTAGCTACTTACTATACTACATTTTATCCACGTAATAATTTATTAACAGGAAAACCATTACCTTTCAAAAAGAAAGATGATTACTTTAATAATGACTTTTCTACTCGCAGTCAATTAATAAAATGGTGCATGTCTCAAGATAAAGAGAAGGCTGCAGAATACGCATTAAAAAAATTAAAACAAAGGATAGAATTAAAGAGTCTTAAGTACGCCCCAAACCATTTAGAGTTAAAAATTAACAAGTTACCAGACATAGATGTTTATAAATATGCTTTTGGTTCGTATGGAGCAGCATGTAAAGCGGCTGGGGTAAGACCGCTACATGGTAGTGCGATTGATGAAAACTTTTTTAAGGAAGATGAGCATTTTGAGAATTTGAAGATTTTTGTTGACACAAGAGAGCAAAAACCATTAACCTTTAATGTGTCTGAAGATCTAAAGTTAGACTTCGGAGATTATACGGTTGGGGGCGATGATTATAACTATACTTATGTAGATAGAAAATCTGATTCTGATTTTAAGGGCACCCTTTCGGGAGGTTTAGCTAGGTTCAAAAGAGAACTTCAGAGAGTGCAAGATTTTGACTCATACTTATTTATAGTTGTGGAAAGCGATCTTAATAGGTTATATAAAAATAATGCTTTCGGCCCACACAAATCAAATTTAGAATTCATATACCACAACATGAGATTAATATCTCACGAGTTTGCTGGAAGTTGTCAATTTGTTTTTACAGGTACTCGAACAAACTCTCAATCAGTCATCCCTAAGATTTTAACCTTAGGCAAGAGATTATGGGATGTTGATTTACAATATTATATAGATAAAAATGGCTTGGGATGAAGGAAATCAAACTCGTCGACCTAAGGAAGACGTCAATCAAGAAATTCTTAATTTAGAAGGTTTCCTCGATGAAAATGAGGCTAAGCAAAATCTTTATAAATTCTTAAAAGATAATATTACCTTTACTACTAGTTTAGTAGGTGGAGTAGATTTATTTCCTTTTCAACACATGGCTATCAAAGCTATGTTTGAGACTGATTATTTCATGGGGGTATGGAGTCGTGGTATGAGTAAATCTTTTACTACTGGTGTATACGCTTTCCTTGATGCTATAATGCATCAGGGTGTTGAAATTGGAATATTGGCTGCATCATTTAGACAGTCAAAACAAATATTTAAAAAAATTGAAGACATCGCCGCAAAGCCTGAAGCTAGAATGTTAGCGAATTGTATAACTAAAAAATCAAAAAGCAATGATGAATGGTTAATGGAAATTGGGAGAAGTAGGATTAGAGCCTTACCATTAGGAGATGGATCCAAGCTTCGGGGATTTAGGTTTCATAGAATTATTATTGATGAGTTCCTATTGATGCCGGAAAGAATCTACAATGAAGTTATTGTTCCCTTTCTTTCTGTAGTAGAAAATCCAACTCAAAGAGAAGACTTGTATAATTTAGAGACTAAGTTAATTGATCAAGGCAAAATGAAAGAGGAAGATAGATATGTATGGCCGAACAATAAATTAATTATGTTGTCTTCCGCTAGTTACAAATTTGAATACATGTATAAGCTTTACAGTCAATTTGAAAACTTAATTCAAGGTAAAGATGTTGATCAAGATAAAGCTACTAGGTGTATCATGCAGTTTTCTTATGATTGTGCACCTAAGCAGCTTTACGACCAAAACCTCATAACTCAAGCTAAGGCTACAATGAGTCAGTCCCAGTTTGAGCGTGAGTTTGGAGCGTTATTTACAGATGACAGTTCTGGATACTTCAAAACGTCTAGAATGGCATCATGTACTATACAAGACGGAGAAGATCCTCATGTTGAAATTAAAGGTCAGCCTGAGGATGAATACATATTAGCTTTCGACCCATCTTGGTCAGAAAGTGAAAGTAGTGATGATTTTGCTATGCATGTATTAAAGTATCATAAAAGCACAGGCACTTCAACATTAGTACATTCTTATGCAATGTCTGGAACTCCACTTCGAGAACATATTTTTTATTTTCATTATCTTATCAAAAACTTTAATATCATTGCTATAGTTGGAGATTATAATGGAGGCGTTCAATTTATCAATGCAGTTAATGAGAGTGAGTTATTTAAAACTAGTAATATAAAAATAAAAGGTGTTGACGGCGATTTTGATAAAATGGAAAATTATAAAGATGAATTAAGAACTGCGAAAATGCAGTATAATAAAAAAGATTATAAGTATTTATTCCTAAGGAAGCCTACATCTGATTGGATTAGAAAGGCTAATGAGTTATTGCAAGCAAATTTTGATCATAAACGCATTTGGTTTGGTTCTAGAGCAATTGATGAAGCTTACAACAAACAAAGAGCTAAAAAAATACCAATCAATAAATTAAAATTTCTTAGATTGTCTGAAGAAGAGTTAAAGCAAAGTGGTCAAGCAAAAATGATAGACTTTATAGAACATCAATACGACATGATTAACATGACAAAAAATCAATGCGCATTAATTCAGATTACAACTTCACCTCAGGGAACGCAGACTTTTGGGCTACCTCCAGAGCTTAGAAGGCAGACTGGACCTGATAAAGCAAGGAAGGATTCGTACTCAGCCTTAGTTCTTGGGAGTTGGATGGTTAAGGTATTTCATGACATGAATAACTCCAAGGCTCAGCAAGCCCATTCTACATTTGCTCCAATGTTTATAAGTTAACTTTTAACTTTTATAGACTTTTAGTTAGACTTTGTGTATTATGTATTGTGAAAGAAAAAAGAAAGTATACAAAAAGATCTGATTATTGGAGCCAATTTTCAAAGCAGGATAAACCTATAGATGATATATTAAAATTGAATGAAGCTATAGGAACATTACCAGAAACAGCTGGAGACAGTTTTTATGTTCAGTCTGCTGCGGCAAACACTTCGAACAGAAGAGTTCAGTATGGAGATCATACAACTTCTAGAAAAAATGCCATACACCACAACAATAAAGAAGATAAATACGTCAATATTAGGAATGGTCTGCTTCCTTATGATTACTCTGGCGATGGAGTTAATGTTAGAGATGCTATAGAGCTATGCCAAAAAGCTTATGCTAACATTTCAATTTTTAGAAATGCTATAGATATAATGGCTGAATTTTCTAATTCCCCTATATACCTTGAGGGTGAGAATGACCGATCCAAAAAGTTCATTGAGGGATGGATGAAAAAAATAGGCATATGGAAATTAAAAGATCAATATTTCAGAGAGTATTATAGATCAGGGAATATATTTTTTTATAGAGTAGATGGTAAGTTTTCTAATGAAGACTTAATGAAGATGAATTATGTATACGCATCTCAGACATTAAAGCCTGGAGAGATACCAGTTCGATACATGTTACTTAATCCTTATGACATTGTTGCAGATAAAGCTACCGCATTTCAAGATGGAATATATAAAAAAGTATTATCCGACTATGAGCTTGAAAAATTAAGAGAACCAAAAACAGAAGAAGATAAAAAAGTATTTGATTCATTAGACCCTGAAACAAAAAAGAAAATTAAAGATGGATCATTTACTCGTGATGGTTTAAAAATTAAATTAGATTCAGAAAAATTAATTTATTCATTTTATAAAAAACAAGATTATGAACCTTTTGCTGTTCCTTTTGGCTTTCCTGTATTAGATGATATTAATTGGAAGTTAGAGCTAAAGAAGATTGATCAAGCTATATGTAGAACCGTAGAGAATGTAATACTTTTAATTACAATGGGGGCAGAGCCAGATAAAGGCGGAGTAAACCCAAACAATTTAAAAGCCATGCAAGAGCTATTTAAAAATGAGAGTGTTGGCCGAGCATTAATTGCAGATTACACAACTAAAGCTCAATTTGTTATTCCTGACCTTAATAAAGTTCTTGGTTCTGAAAAATACAAAATAGTAAATGAAGATATTAAAGAAGGTCTACAAAATATTATTGTGGGTAGTGAAAAGTTCTCAAATACACAAGTTAAAGCTGAAATATTTTTAGAGAGATTAAAAGAGTCTCGTAATGCATTTTTAAATGATTTTTTACAGCCGCAAATTAAAGAGGTTTGTCAGAACATGGGATTAAAGTCTTATCCCACAGCTAAATTTGAAGAGATTGACATTAAAGATGAAGTTCAGTTTCATAGAGTTATTACTAGATTGTTGGAAATTGGTATACTTACTCCAGAGCAAGGCATCAAATCCATGCAAACTGGACTGTATCCAAATCCACGCGAATTATCTCAAGTTCAAGAAAAGTATGTTGAGCAACGTGAAAAAGGTTATTACAATCCTTTGGTTGGTGGTATACCAATGATTGAAAGTGTTCAGTCTGAAAAAGATCGAGAAATTGCAGAAGAACAACTAGAAATCCAAAAAGAAGGCGTGCAGAACCAAAAACAAGCTGTTCAGCAAAAAAGTAAAGAAACACAAAATAAAACTAAAAAATCTCCTGGACGACCAAATGGAACAAATCAAATTCCATTACAAGCCGCAGATTATTATGGAAAAGATAATGTTCAACAAACAATATATGATATAGAAGATTTACAATCTTATGCTATTGCTAATTTCCAAAAACATAAAAATTTAAAAGAATTGAATGACAATCATAAAGATTTAATTGTTAAGTTGTGCGAATCAGTTGTTTGCGCTAAAGAACAAAAGCAGTGGAAGCGTACATTATTGTCTTGTGTTAAGAACATCGATAATATTCAAAAGTTAGATGTTATGCCTGACATATTGGAGGTGTCCGCAAAGCATGAACTGTCCGATTACCCTTCAGCTATATTATATCATAGTAAAAATCACAAAAAATAGTGTACTTAAAATAGATGAGCAAAAAATTTAAATACACTACAAATTTTTCAAATATAATTTTAGCGTCTGGAGATATTGATTCGCCAGACCTTAATATCAGTAAAGCTTCACTTGAGTCATTAAAGGAAATCATACCGACAGATGTCGATCTTGAAAAAAATATGGATTTACTCGCTGTGGCATTTAATGGAGCAGTAGTTAATGCATTTAATAAGAATGGTGATGGAATTGACTCTAAATCAGCAATAAACATTCTTGAACAATTCAAACATAAGCCAACTAATATTGAACATCAAAAAGAAAAGATAGTTGGACATATAGTTTCTGCAAGCTTTTCTAGCTTTATGGGCAATGAGATTCTATCTTCAGAAGAAGTAGAGAATACAAACGAACCATTTAATATTGCGCTAGCTTCTCTTATATATAGAATGGTCAACCCTCAATTTGCAAATTTAGTCGAACAATCTGTAGATCCAGAAAGTGAGCTTTACCACAAAGTGTCAGCTAGTTGGGAAATTGGTTTTAATGATTTTGTATTAGCTGTTGGCAGTAATGACTTGAAAAACGCCGAAATTATCGATGATGAGAATATGATTGATGAGTTAAAAGGCAATTTAAAAGCTCTTGGTGGCGAAGGAAAGATGAAAGATGGCTCACCAATTCACCGATTAATTGTTGGAGAAATTTTTCCACTCGGAATTGGCTTCACCTCGAATCCCGCCGCTAATGTAAAGGGATTAGTAGTTAGTTCAAAAACAGAACAAACACCAACTACAGAAAAAAAGGAAAAAAATATTTCACAAAACATCAATTCTGATGTAAATAACAAAAAAAGTATTATTATGGACAATAACGAAATTTTAAATAATCTAGTGTCAGCTCTTGAAGAAAAAGTTTCTGAAAAGAAATTCTCTGAAGAAGCAGTGGCTACTGTATCTAAAATTATTAATGACGCAATTCTTGAACGCAACGATTCGTTCGTACAAGAAAAAGAGCAACTTGAGACTGAAAAAGCTGAGTTAACTCAAGCCGCAGAAAAAACTGCAGCTGAAGTTAAGAAACTTAGTGAAGAGCTTACAGTTGCTACTGACCGTGTTACAGAATTAGAGCAGCAGCATAAACAACAGGAGGCAGTTGCTCGTTTTGATGCGAGAATGTCCGTAATCGAAGATGCTTATGAGCTCGACGAAGATAGCCGTAGGGTTGTCGCTCACGAACTTAAAGATCTTGAAGAGTCTGAAGAAGCATTTGCAACTTTCCAAGAGAAATTGCAAGTTGTACTTAAACATCAGAACAAAGAATTTATCGCTAAGCAAGAAGAAGAATTTAATGCTAAGCTCGCTGAAGCAGTTGAAAAACGTTTGGCAGAACTTAAAAGCACTGATTCTTCAGAGGAAGAAGTTGTTGAAGAAGCAATGGACAAGGTGGAAGCCGAAGAAGAAGTTGTCGCTAACAACAATGCAGAATCCTCAGAGCAAGAAGTTTCCCTGAAGCAAAAATTTGAAAAAGCGTTCTCGGAAGACAATTTAACCATAAACTACTAAAATATAAAGGAATAAAATAAAATGGCTATTAGACTATTACCGTTTCGTGATTACGATGAACATGATGTCGTAAATCTCTTCAAAAGTGCTGGAACTCTCGAACAATTCATTGATCTTTCCCACGCTGACCGCCGCTCAACCGCTCAAGGTGATGCTGGTGTATTCGTGAAAGTTTCGAATGGCTCTCTTAATGCAGAGGGTACAAGTTGGGATCCAATTGATATCGACGCTAAAACTGGAGCAAATTCTCTGCTTGGGAAAACTGATTATCCTAATGTTGCAAAGAATTTTTATCCAGAAGCAACACTGAGTTTTGCTCCTATCGCAGCTCCCGAAGATGAATGTATCGGAATTACACTTCGTCAAACTGTTGCTCGTGATGAACTTGGAGAAAACCTTCTTTACAATCAAGTCAAGAAAGACGAACTTTTTGGAGTTCTTCCTGGTGAAGTTGTACCTGTTCTTTCGAAAGGTATGATTTCTATTACTTCTGATGCTTTTGAAGGTGGTACTGTTGGTACAGCTGGACAAGTTCTTATTGGAGCAGCTGACGGACAAGTTGCAGCTGTAGCACGTAACGCTGTTGCAGCTGGTCAAAAAATCCTTGGAACCATTCTTGCAGCTGGTTATCGTGATGACGAAGCTGGAACTCTTGGTGGAACCAATGTATTTGGTAAAGCAGGATTAATGAAAGGTGGCTACGCTATCGTAAAAATCGATTGTGCATAATCTTTAATAAAGAAAGGTAAAATTTAAAATGAAAATTACATTAAAAAGAACACCCGAACAAATTGAGCTCGTTAAAGCAATGGCTTCTAAAAACCGCGATGTCGCGTATGAAGCTCAAGTTGCATTAGCAGAATTTATTGGACCTGTATTGGCTAAGGTTATCAACCAAGCTCCTACACTCAGTAACTTATTCTCAAATTTCGCATTTAGCGCTGATGAAAGCCCAAGTATCCCAATGGATCTTTACTATGACGTAACTGATGAAGATTATGTCACTGTTTGGAGTCAAGCCGTACCTGGTGGCCTTCCTACTAACACAGTAACACCTATCGGTGGTGAAATGAAATTCACAACCTATCGTCTTGATAGTGCTATTGATTTCGATAAGCGTTATGCTCAACGCTCCCGTATGGATGTTATTAGTAAGTCTTTCTCTCGTATTGCTCAAGAAGTTCTTCTCAAGCAAGAACGTAATTCTGCCACTCTTCTTCTTGGAGCTTTGGCTGAATCTAGCACAAAAGGACGTAACCACGTTATTACCGCTAAAAATTCTGGCCGTTTGATTCTTGACGATTTCAATCGTCTTCTTACACTTGGCAAACGCATCAATACTGCTTGGACTGGTGGTACACCTGAAGGTGGTATCGGAGGTCGTGGAGTAACTGATCTTATCGTTTCTCCAGAAGTTGTACAAGGTCTTCGCGAAATGGCTTACAACCCAATTAATACCAAGGGTAACAACACTGATATCGCTGCTACTGATAGTATGCGTGAAGCTGTATACTCTAACGGTGGAATTCCTGAATTCTATGGTATCAATATCATGGAGCTTCAAGAAATGGGTAAAGGACAACGTTTCAATAAATTGTTCGCTCAGCTTGTTGACGGTCAAGCTAATGATATTGGATTTGCTGGTGATGGTTCTTTTGGTACCGATAGTGAGTCTGAGATCGTTATTGGTCTTGACAAACGTGTTGAGTCTATGCTTCGTGCAGTTGCTACCGATTCTGAAACTGGTTCCGAGTTCTCCTTGGTTGCTGATGATCAATATAGCGTTCGTCAATCCAAGATTGGATACTATGGTTCTATCGAAGAAGGTCGCATGATCCTCGACAACCGAGCCCTCTTTGGACTTGTAGTGTAAGATATTGTTCTACAATATTCTTTATCAAGAAATCCACCTTTATGGTGGATTTTTTGTTTATTAGAGTTATTATATGTGTATACAACTTTAAATTATAGAAATTATTATGGCCACAAACAAAAGAAAAACAACTAAAAAAACAACAACAAAGCCTTCAGCCAAAAAGAAACCAATGCAGTATGCAGATGGTAAAGTAGCTGATAATAGACAAGATCTAGCAAAAACTGTAGAAGAGTTAATGGGTGTCAAAAGCAGGGATCCATTCAAGTTGGCTAGTGGAGAACGTTTCGACGAAGCTGTAGCTAGTATGAGTTTATCACAACTTCAAGAAATTGCGGTTGAAGCTGGAGTGTTTCCATCTGGAACCAAAACTACATTAAAAAACAAATTAATGAAGGAGTATGAAAACCGTACTCATGGTAGGTATGGAGCGAGTACAAATAGTAAGCCAATTGTTGATCCAAAATCTCAAAGAGCTAAAGATATTCTTAGAATTATAAACGAATAATGAATCAGTTGGGCGAGCTTGGATATCATATTTGGGATATTGAATTTGGAGATCATTCTACAGCTTTAGAAAGAGAGCGTAATGCTTTATTAATTTCTGGGTATTTAGAAGCTAATATAGGTCAGTTAAATACATTAATTAACACTGACTTTTATGTTAATGAAGAGCAAGATTCAGTGGTCCCAGAACTAAAGTATGAGGAGAAAGCTATATTCACTCAATTATACTTAAAAGATTATATGAACAAGCAGGCTCGCAACATACTAAGAAATGCTGCGAGTAGCTCTTCTTCTACAAATACTAGTAGCACGACCACTACTGATGGTGTAACAGACTGGATAGAGTTGAGAGAAGGTGATACCTCTATCCGAAGATCCGTCGCTACATCAACCAGCAAGAATACATCAGCACAAATACTTCAAAAATCCGCAGCAGAAGCTAATCAACTATTAAAAGAGTTAGTTCATTCCTACAACATGTATGGATCAGTACCATTACAAGTTGCTGGAATTGATGGTGGAGAAGTCGAGAGTACATATGTAAGATCTAGCGAACCAAACTTAACCAAAGAGCTTGATAAATTAAAAACTCAATTCAAGTTACTAAGTGAAGCATTTGTAAAAACTAACGAATCTACTCAAGAAGAGTTAAATAGTGTGAGGAACCAAATCACATCACAAGCTATTGAAGGGTTCGCTAAAACAATACCTATACCAAAAGATGCAGAAGAATTGTTTATAGATTGGTCTACAGAATTCTTTCCTCCATTTACTCCTACCGTACTAGCTACTCTAAGAAGTTTAGATGCTGAAGATCCAATTGTTGCATACAGAATTGAAGGTGGAGTATCTCTAGGAGGTGTGAGGTTTGCCTTTTCATCAAAAATACCTAGTCATTCATATGCTTTAGAAGTTGCGGCATTTATTATAGATAATGCTAATTAACCAGCAATTTGCTCAAATATTTTAAGCTGGCTATCAGGATCAGCATAGTACCATCTATACATTATATCTTTTTGTATGGTTGATATTTTGTCTTCCATTTTTTTAATTTCGCGCTCAATAGTTTCTAGTAGATCAGGATTAATCTCTTGAATGTCTATATCTAGATCAAGTGCTACTTTTAGTATTTTATTGAAATCGCCCGATAGTTTTCCAGAAGTTGCTTGCTGGTAGAGTTCGGCGCGCGACTCTATTTCTTCTTCTGATAGCCCAGTCGTTTTATCGGGATGTGTTTGTTTCACTATTTCTCGATACAGTTCTTTTACTTGTTTTTTGTCTTTTAGTTTTTGCTTTTGTTGTTCTGGTTCTTTTTTAAATGGAGGCTCGATTCCTTTGCGCGAACAATAGTCAAACATTGTAGATATGAATGTTTGTTTGGCATGTTGGAAAATATCAGAAATTTCTTCGTATTCTATATTAAGATAAGATATTTTGTGTTTTAGTTTTTCGAATTTTTTTTCGAGCAGCTTGCGGTATTCTTCTTCGTTAGCTTCGGTAGATAGATCGTCTTTATGTATGAACTTTTTGTTTTCTGGAATATACGCTCCAAGTTCATCTTTCTTGTGTTTTTTAAATAGATCTGTCCAGTCTTCCATGATGGTATTTACACATAAAAAAGACGACCCCCGAAGGGGTCGTCCAGGTTAAGGGTTAAGATTAATCGATTATATAGATGCTAAAACATCAATTTTATATCCTGTGGATGGAATTCCATCCGAGAACATAAATACTGCACTGCTTGTTGATGGATCTCCACTAAGTTGTACGCCAATGATAGGATCATCAGCAACATAACTAGTAAGACTTCCTACAACTGCAGGAGCAGAAGCGAATCCAGCACTACTGTAATCAATAGTGACAGATATAGAGTTTTCACTTACATCTTCTTGAACAGCATATATATCGTTAGTGCCAACTAATGTTGACAAACTAGCAATATCAGACTCGACTGCTGCTTTGTTGGTGTTGTCTTGATTGTGTAAGCTTAGTACATCAGCGTCAAGATTAGCATCATCGCCAGAGTGAAGAGTGGACAAACTAGTGATGTCAGTTTCTACAGCGGTTTTGTTGGTGTTATCTTGATTGTGTAAGCTTAGTACATCAGCGTCAAGATTAGCATCATCGCCAGCGTGAAGAGTAGACAAACTAGTGATGTCAGTTTCTACAGCGGTTTTGTTGGTGCTATCTTGAAGGTTCAAGCTGGATACATCAGCATCCAAAGCAGCAACGTCACCAGCGTGAAGAGTGGACAAACTAGTGATGTCAGTTTCTACAGCGGTTTTGTTGGTGTTGTCTTGATTGTGTAAGCTTAGTACATCAGCGTCAAGATTAGCATCATCACCAGCGTGAAGAGTGGACAAACTAGTGATGTCAGTTTCTACAGCGGTTTTGTTGGTGTTGTCTTGATTGTGTAAGCTTAGTACATCAGCATTCAAAGCAGCAACGTCACCAGCATGAAGAGTTGACAAACTAGTGATGTCAGTTTCTACAGCGGTTTTGTTGGTGTTGTCTTGATTGTGTAAGCTTAGTACATCAGCATCAAGATTAGCATCATCGCCAGCGTGAAGAGTTGACAAACTAGTGATGTCAGTTTCTACAGCGGTTTTGTTGGTGCTATCTTGAAGGTTTAAGCTAGACACATCAGATTCAATGCCTGCACGACTAATTAATACGTTGGAGCCATCTGTAATTTCAAATGCTCCAGCTTCACTAGACTCAATGCGAACCTGATCGCCGTTGAGTGCCAATTTTTCGGTTGAGAATATTTTTGCCATACCAATATTTATTTTAGGTTAGGAACCACATTCAACCAATTAAACGGACGCCAATACGTCGAATGTATAGTTATTCGAAGGAATTGAGTCAGAGAATACAAACGTTGCACTAGTTGAGCTAGGAGCTCCACTAAGTTGAGCACCAATAATAGGATCATTGGCACCAGTACTACGAAGAGTTCCAACAACTGCAGGTTCACTTTGGAATCCAGCACTAGTGTAATCTACAGTGATAGATGCGATACCAGCTTGCATTCCATCGGTAGATGTAAGATTGTCAGCATATACATCATTTGTACTAATGATTGCTGACAAGCTAGCGATACTACTGTCAAGAGTACTTTTGTTAGTGGAATCTTGAGTGTCGAGACTTCCGACTTGACTATCAAGACTGCTAACATTTGTGCTTTCAACGGTAGCTAAACTAGCGATACTGCTGTCGAGAGAACTCAGGTTAGCGGAATCTTGAGTGTCGAGACTTCCGACTTGACTATCAAGGCTGCTAACGTTTGTGCTTTCAACGGTAGCTAAACTAGCGATACTGCTGTCGAGAGAACTCAGGTTAGCGGAATCTTGAGTGTCGAGACTTCCGACTTGACTATCAAGACTGCTAACATTTGTGCTTTCAACGGTAGCTAAACTAGCGATGCTGCTATCAAGAGAGCTCAGGTTAGCGGAATCTTGAGTGTCGAGACTTCCGACTTGACTATCAAGGCTGCTAACATTTGTGCTTTCAACGGTAGCTAAACTAGCGATGCTGCTATCAAGAGAACTCAGGTTAGCGGAATCTTGAGTGTCGAGACTTCCGACTTGACTATCAAGGCTGCTAACATTTGTGCTTTCAACAGAAGCTAAACTAGCGATACTGCTGTCGAGAGAACTCAGGTTAGCGGAATCTTGAGTGTCGAGACTTCCGACTTGACTATCAAGGCTGCTAACATTTGTGCTTTCAACGGTAGCTAAACTAGCGATACTGCTGTCGAGAGAACTCAGGTTAGCGGAATCTTGAGTGTTCAAGCTTCCGATGTTAGATTCAATCGTAGAACGACTAATTAGTACAGTGTCATTAGCGTCTGTAATTTCAAACGCTCCAGCTGTACTCGACTTAATGCGGATACTATCCTCATTAATTGATAATTTCTCGGTTGAGAATATCTTTGCCATACCTTTATGTACAGCTAATTATCTATTTTGTGAAATTTTTTTTTGACTATTTTGAGCCCCAATACCGCATAAACACTGACTTTAAGGTGTTTCCGTAAGCCATAAAGTGCATGATAAAAGTTTCATTATCGATAAGCCTTGGGTCGGTATTAAATTTGCTCATCGGGAATATTTTTCTATTATTTCCATAAGTATCGGACCGCTTAATAATATCGCAAAAAACCTCCTGATCTCCTCCGCTAGAATACAGTTCACTTTTATTTCCATGAAAATCTCTCCATCTTTTTATTAGGTTTTTTGTATACTTGTGATTTCTAAAAATTATAACTCCACTATTTAACATAGAATTAGCTCCAATATCCTCACAAGCAATTATTTTTTTAATTGGAACACACTCACTTAAAATATTTTCAAACTTTTGATTTGGGTTAAAAATGATAGTGTCAGAATCCATCCATACAATTGTTTCGTGGTTATCGAAATGATTGAGGATAGCGTGTGATTTAGACCAGTTTGGGTGAGATTCTTTATCTAGCCTGTCTCTATAAACGTGAAATGTATATCCTTGCTTGAAAGCATAATCGCGGATACTAATTTCGGATTCAATTGCGTATTCTGATATTTCAGGAGTATATAATGAAACGATACCTATTTTTTGTCCAGGGTTATAGCAAGTGTATTTCTCTTGAGGCACTTCTCTCTTTGGTAAATTTTTAGCTACAAAATCAAGAAAATTATATTTTTGAAATTTTTGCCATTCATTTTTTAATTTAATGAATTCATTTTGCTTTGTTTTTAAATCTGTATCACTTTCTTTATGGAAATTTATGGAATTTTTCTGATTGTATGGCATTTTGCCTCCTGCTAGAGACAGTATCCAAGGTTCAGCTTTATACTCTTTTTCTGCCTGTTTAGTAATCATACGTATTTGTTCGTCCCCATCTTTACTCAATACATATTTGCCACCTCCTTTATCCTCAACATACCTATGGTCTTTTACATAGTTTAATACTTTCACTGAATTATGAACTCCCATTTGCCCGGCAAAGCTAGAAAAATCTTCTCTACCAATATAACTATTAACACACCTACCCAATACTCCGCAAGCACTAAAGTCCAGAGGCAGCTGTTTCTTTTTTCTCCACGTCTCATTAATGACGTTATCAACTATTGTATCAATACATCTTTTAAGAATTGGGTGGCCAGGAATACTCCCCATAAATGCATTATATAAATCATGGGCCCCTCTTGAGTTAGAATCGATTGGCGCAAAAAATTCAACATCGTCATGAATTATGACGTCAAAGTTTTTCATACAAATCATATCCATGTCGCAAAAAATTCCGCCTTCTATATAAAGGGCGCAATATCTCCATAAATCAGCTTTAAATGCACCAGGTATAATTCTATCGTAAACTTCTAATACTATAGGATCAAAGTTTTCATTAATAAGCCTTCTACAGTCATCGTCATCATACAAAAAATACTCATACTCGGGGTTTTTATCTCGAAACGATTTTGATAAGAAGCTTAACCCCTGATTTAAGTCTTTTGTTTTCCATGTTTGAAATATTTTTTTTGGGATCTTTGAGCTGACAGCATTAAACTGACTCCAGAATTCAGAGCCCAAACAATCACTATTCCAGGGCTTTTCTTTGCCAATAAAATGTAATACTGCCTGACTTGACTTATGGATATTCTTTTGACTCAAGCAATGAACTCCATTTTGCTGAAAACAATCGAAATTTTTAAATTCAAAAGTATTTCTATTTATACTATTTAATTGATCTGCCACTAAAATATTTAATTCTTCGGGTAGTATATCAAAATTACATTGACAAAATATATTAATTAAATCTTGATCGCCGCCAGTGAGTGAAATATTGTAATTGTTTTCACCCTTCTCGTTTAAGCAAAACTTAGTGAAATTATCCTTTCTTAATGTTACTAAATCTAAAACCATCACTCCAGAGTTACCTATAACCCTGTCGCCAAAAGGAATTGGGTTTTTATTTTCTGTTGCAGTGCCTTTAGATCCATTAAAAGTTCTCCATCCGTTTTTAATTTCTTTACGCATTGCAATGCCGCAAGATTCAGTAGAAACTTTATCAAAACAGCTTAAATCAACATAAGGAATAGTATCTATATCAAAATAAATCACTCTGCTTACATCTTTTAATATTTCTGGAATTTGTAATTTTAAATTTGTTGCATTGGATAAATGACCTATAGATCTCCATGTTTCATTTGTGGGTATATTTAACTCGTTAACTATATACTTATTGAGAGATATATTGGGTTTATTTGATATGAATGCTTCTATATATTTTAAATCAGATTCTTTTCCAGAATAAATAAAATGAATATTAATGTTATTATTTGTATTTTGTTGACATAATGCATTAATTGGATTTATTGCATATTCTATTAAATTAGAGTCACAGCAGAAGCAAATATCGTAACTAGAATTAGTTTTTTCAGTAAATTTATCCGTATCAAATCTAAGGTCAGAATTTTTATCTAATTCCATATTGTCATTTTCTTCATGTAATTGACGAGCCATTAAGGGGTTAAGGTGGAATAGTTTATCTGGAGAGGCAAATAATTTATTTACGAAATCAATCATAAATACATCGAGCACCTTATGGAAACCATGTTTATCAACCCATTCACAGATTAAAGAGGCACATTGTTTGGATATAATGTAGGAAGAAGTAGTCATGTGCCAATAATGATCATCTGCTGTTCTGCCCTGCCAAAGATTATTAGGTTTAACATTATTAAAATGATTGTTGTAAGGCTTTAACACCTTGTGGTAAACTGGTTTATTAACTGGTTGACAGCCGCCGAGATATATCAAGGAGTAATCGCTAGGCATAGAGTGCGACCATACACTATTCCAGAATTTAGTAAAACCTTTTTCAAAAACTACATCATCTTCAAGTATTAGATAATTATCTGCATCTTCATCTTCTGCTAACTGTTTCCATAATGTATAGTGACTTAAGCAACAAGCAATTTCTGACTTTTTTCTTTGCAAATAAAAACCATTGGGGAATAGATTTCTAATTTCGTACGTGAGCTCTAGAGATTTAGAGTCAATAGCAGGAAACCTTTCTGTAAAAAATGGAGTATTTTTATATATATGATCTAACCGATCAGTTCGTCTATCGAGATTGATAAAAAAAGATTTAGATATTTTATTTAATTTCACTTATTCTCTAACAACAATTGATATTGATTCAATATAGAAGTTTGATACGGACTGTATTTAGCGACAAACTCCCTACCTCTTTGTGTATATTCATCATGGACTTTTTCATGATTTAGTATTGCATTCTTTAACTGTTTAGCTCCCATACCCACATTAAAGTCAGGATAATAGTAACCTTCATTCATTAATGTTTTTGAGTTATGTACGAGAGGTAGCCCCATATAAAGAGCCTCAAAATGCGCATAATTTAAATCGTTATCATACTGATGAGAGACAATTGTTCCGCCGAATTTAGAAAAAGCATCTAGACTGCACCAGCGATTATTAAAGAAAGTGAATTGTCCCCTGCTAACAATTTCATATCTTGACATATGAACCTTGAAAAAAGTATTCTCTCTAACTTTTTCTGTGCAATAAATATTGACTTTTGACAATTCGTTAGGAAAGAGTGTTTCAAATTTTTGGGCAATACAAAAAGGAATCAGGAAATGCTTATTAACTAATGTATTCGATTCAAAGATTTGAACAGAATTTACTGTTTCAGGTTTAAAAAATGGGTCGCCCCCTCGCTTTTTTATCTCGTCAATTTTATCTTGAATAAAGTATGTGTCCCACACATATGGAGCAACTTTAACATTTTCATTATCATAATGAACCTTAACATACTCTGAACCAAAATCATGGTGAGGAGATACCCAAATCGCATCTAAAACTTTACCAATATCAGTCGAATTAGCTTCCACATTATCGTCTTCTGGAGGATGTAAGATTCCTCTCAAGTCAAACATTACCTTATTGCCTAATTGTAATAAAAATATTTTTGAATTTTTTCTCCTTCTCTTTAATTCAATTAAGGTTTTAGTGTGAACTTCAAATCCAGCCAAAATAATAACATCAAAACTTTCAGATTGGTCGTTTACGACATCCGAAAGCATCATATATTTATGATTAAAATTTAATTTTCTGTTTGGTTTTTCTCTCGTTAAATAATAGACTTCGTGCCCCAATCTAAAAAATATATCATAAATAAACTTAACATTCTGATTAAGTCCATTAGACCAAAAACTATTAGCTAGATTAAGAGTGATTCCAATTTTCATGAAAGCAACTTTCTATATTGCTCTCGAACACGGTCATTGTCAGGAGAAAATTTATGTAATACGTTTTTAGCTGCCGACCTATATGTATCTATATTGTCGTCGTGAAATTTTAAAGCTCTAATTAATTGTTCTGCGCCAGTATTAATATCATAACCAGGGTAAAAATAACCAACCTCTTTAATGTCAAAAGAATTATGTATGAGAGGTATATCTAAATATAAAGCCTCAAGGTATACATAATTTAAAGAATTTAAAATTTGATGGGAAACGATAACATTAGATGTATCAAATATATCTTTCATTGAAATTCTATCGCCAAAAAATGATTTACTGTGCTTGACTATATCTAGCTTTGACATCAAACTTCTAAAGTATAACTTTTCTCTAAATTTAGCAGAACAATGAACTTGTAGATTATGTATTAAGTGGGGTTCTTGTTTATAGGTCGCCTCGACTAGATAGATAGGAATTAAACAATTTTTAGTCATGTTAAGATTGGGCTCCATGATGCCAATGTTTTTATCTTGACCGGGTTGATATCTTTGCGACGAATCCATGTATTTAGGGCTCCATATATAAGGAATAGTGAAGACTTTTTGTGTATTGTAAAAAGTTTGCAAATAGGGAATGGAAAAAGAATAATGAGGAGATATCCAAACCTCGTCAACCTTATGTGTATATAGAGCCACATGTTCAGTTGAACTACACAACTCTACATCTGTCATTAATCTATTACCGTAATGCACATGAACATGCTTACATCTTGGATTTTTACTTTTTGCGATATCAATCGTTTCTTTTTTTAATAACGATCCAGTTTGTAATACATAATCAAATTCATAGTCACCAATTTCATGTTCCTCCATGATTAAAATATCCAAAGGAGGGTCAACACATTCTTCTACATCATGATTCACGCAAATAGAAACATTATAACCCATATCCTTGAGCATCTCCGCCAAGAATACTATATTTTGATTTAATCCATTTACGAACAAACTTCTATTAAAAGTTGCAGTTAATAATATATTCATTAGCATATATTACACCAATGAATGATGGGATAAAAATATTTTAGAAATTATTTATATCTTCTGAATCTTGATATGCGTCGTATTTAGACTTTAACTTATGATATTTATTATAGATATCAGTTGGATTAAATGTATAACCTTTGTGGTGCATGGGGTCTTGGTCACTAATGTTGTCAATTAAGGTTTCAAAAAAACTTACGAATTGATCTTGATCTTCTGGGGACATCTTATCAAACATTTTAACATAATCTTCATCTTTAACCTGAGTATTATGAATTTCATCTTTAATTTCTTTAGGTAAATTTTCAGCAAAACCCTCAATGATATTAGATTGAAATTCTACTGACTGCTGTTCTTCTTTAGAGTGTTGATTATTAAACTTATGCGGAAGAGATAATAACTCTCGGATGAAATGTTTTTTATTCATATATATATAATATATATTTATCGAATAAATTCAAGAAGGAATTAAAATATAGCTATAATCTATAGAATCACTTATACCAAAATCATCATATAAATCACAAGAAATATAACCACTTTTTTTAGTAAAGTTATTTAAAGTTAAATTGTTTTGGTATTGAGAGAATGTAGAAAATATCTCATTTGTTCGAGATTTATCTGAGAATATTTTAACTTCAATTTTGGCCGGAGAATTCGATGAGTCGAAGCTTAACATTAACTTTTTATCTTTTAAACCAACATAGGAATGATTCATAAATTCAAACTTAGATCTGCAAAAAGAAAGATTAATATCCAGTCTGAGGTCAATATTTGATATAGTAAATATATAAACCTTAATGAGTAAATGATTTAAATTAATATTATTGTCGATTGAAAATTTTAACCTAGAGTCGAGATTGTGTTTTGCTATTAATTTATCTCCGTCAAAAACTTCATAATAGCCAGATTCAAAAGTTTTACTTAAATCTAATGTATGTAAATTAATTTTATTGCAAGAAGAGGTAGTATTTACATTTACAGTATTATTATTTATTTTGAAGCGATTACTATTTACATATATAGAAGATAAATTAAAACTTGTATCTAAAGGTATTCGATAGGAGCTCGATTGATGGGTGGGGTCATAGGGGGAACCTTCATTGATTGGCACAACCTTAATAAAAACAAGCTCACCAGGCTTCAAATTATTTAATTCAACTGGGTCATTAGTGTTTGAATGATAAAAGCTATATGAAAATTGATTGTTTACGAAAACATCTATCCTTATTTCAGTGTATTCACAATAAATGTGGGGAATTTTGATTTTTAAGGGCATGAGGTTTTCTAAATACTATCCCCCAGTAAATGCTGTTCTGGCATCTATGCCTCGAATTTGAAACTTTTGATATACTGTATTGTATCCTGCTGGAGGGTTAGTTGCATTTGGATTGTATGGACCAACCGTTTCGTCTGTGTCTGCAATTATGAATTCAATTTTTTCTCCATCGCCTAACTCAATATTAAATTGAATACCATTCTTGCCCCCGATCTGGCGATCTTTTTTGGTAGAAGTCGCATCATTCGGTAAACCTTCGATATCAAACTTGGACATATCACTACTAGGTAAATCTATATTTTTGCATTTAACTACAAAAGTAGTCTTAACAGTTCGACTCACAAGATCATAGTATTCTACGATAAATGAATCATCGTTTTTACTTAGCAAGGCAAAACCTCTATAAGGATCCAAGTGCACATCTATATTATGAAAATCAATCCGAAATACTTGATCAGGGAAAATGTATGGGGTATTATCTCTCACATTTTCTTGAAAGTCCATAGTCGATCCATACCTATTATTTAATTTAAATAAAGGTGGGTCAATCAAATTGCATTGAACTTGACTAGGGTCATCTAGATCAATGGCGTCTGGGGTTGTTCCATCATAACTATCACTCTGATAAATGAAAAGTTTAATTTGTTTTTCCTTAAATGGATTCAAGTAAATTGAAGGAGCTAAATCGGAGAAGCTTGGTTGGTTTTCAATATTTTCATTGGACGTATTATTATTATCATGCTCGTCGCACAAAACTATGTTTTCATATTTTAATTTTACTGTTACAGTTTCTCCTTTGGGTAAGGGCAAAATATGCTCTGAAAGGCTACTATCATCATCGTCACAGTCAGGAGCAAGTATGGTGTACTCACCTGTTTCTGTGTCGGTAATTGGATCATATATATATATCTCGGAATCTCTACTAGGGAAATTTTTCCTGACTCCAGACACTCCCACAACATTGGTAGCTATTTGACCTTTAGCTAAATAAAAATCAAAACTAACGTTGCTGGAAGAGTCTTCTCTTTGAGGGTTTTGATCTTGATGAGTAATAAACAAGTATGAGTTTACTCCAGGTGGACTTCTCTCGTCCGCAGAGTCACCTTGTGATTTTAATCGATATTGTTTAGATGTTGGTGATCTCCACCCTTGTTTTATAGGGTTGAGTGGTAGAGAGTCTTCTAAGTTGTTGTATTTATCTAATTCTAATGGTTGCTCAAAATAGTCAATTAATTCGCCATCTTTTGTATATGTGTATGGGCTTCCTATATCGATATCAACATTATCAAATACCATTTCGAAGTTAATTTTGCCGCTTATTGCACCATCATATAAGCGATCATTCATTTTAGGCCTATACACAATTAACTCTCTAGCTAAAGAAGCTCCAAGATCCATCGCAGACATTCCAAATGTATGTTTTTGTTGTCCGCCAGCAACAATGAACGCGACCTCGGAATAATCTGAATCATTATAACTATTCCCTTTATCGTACCAAGAATGAGCTAAATGAAGACTCCAGTCTTTACCAATTAAATTTTCAGTGTTGTAAAAATATATATCGCTGCCAACTTTTGTTTTCCCAAAAGTGCTAGTAGTTAAATCTAGAGAAACAAATTTATCATAAAAGTATTGATAAGCTAAAGATGGGGTAACTGTGGGTGTGAGTGTTGGCGTTACTGTTAAAGTGGGTGTGAGTGTTGATGTTGGTGTTACTGTTGAAGTTAAGGTAGGAGTAATGGTTGGAGTGGGTGTTGGTTCTAATATCAAACCAAAACCCGTAACTGTTTTATCTTTATTAATGTAAACTGCATCCCCAGGATGTGAAGATAATTTATCATAAGGCAAAGAAATCGAAAAGACTTCATTAAGTTCTTCTGGATACCATTGATCGTCTTTTATTGTCACAATAGCTTGGTCCGTCAAAGTTTTAGTTTCGTTCGATTCAAAGCTAAAATCAAGTTCACCAACATGAATGTCATCTGGACCGGCAAACCCTAAACTACCAGAACTTTGTACATACACTGAATCTATCTGTCTAGATCCTATACCCTCAGAGGAAAAACCTAATGAGAATGAATCATATACATTCCCCATAAAAGCCCCTACCCTAATTTCATGGTTAGCGGAAAATATAAAATTACCCTGTTGTTCGGTTGATGCAATTTTTTTTCCATCAATAAACATATCAGTCGAGCCACCATTTGCATTAGTAATGAATGCTCTAATATTAATGATTTCTGTAGGTTTGTTTACAATATCATCATTGAAAGATATTGTTTGATGAATTTTAGGGAGGCTTTTGGGTGCTGATATGTTAAGCGAATGTATAACTGATTTTCCAGGGTCTTGCTGGAATGCCATCAAGGTTATTGATTTAGCTGCATTAAGATATTCGCCATCAGTATTATCTAAAACGTTAAACCGTAAACGATTTAATTTAGAATAATAAAAACCTTCTTTAATTTTAATATCACTAATGACAAGGCTATTAGTTTCACTATTGCCAATGGTAGGCATAGAAATTTTAAGGTTATTATTATTTAACAGACTAGATTTAATTGAAATTTCGACACTTCTAAGTAAGATAGCCCCATGAACATTGTCTGTAGTAAAAGAAATTTTTGTAGAATCAGAATTAGCTTCAAATGTAACCGGTGCGATAAAATTAACAGTGCCAGCAGCAGGATTCAGTCGTTCGTGAGAATTAAATACAACTACATCATTAACTAACATCACTAATGCTATAGTTGAAGCGGGTGTTATTTTTTTAAAATCTAATAATATTGAATATTCTTGACCAATCGATGTGCCAAGTGTTTGAGATACTTTAGCCGTATCAGATAGGTTGGTCGAATCAATAGAAGAAGTTTCAAGTAAAACCCCATCCTCAGATGTATCTATAACAGTAGAATCATCTATAGTAGAGTTGTTTTGATCCGTAACTTCCCAATCATTCAATGAAGTTGATGCACCGTCCGAAAAATCACCGTTTAAAAAACTAATATTTGATACAGTGTCAGATTGAGCTTGAAAAATATGTGAAATAATATGTCGACCGTTGTTGCTTAAATCAATATCAGAACTCGTTATTTCTTTAATAGGCTGATCATTTAAAAATAACTCAAAGACAGTTGGTGGATTAGTGATATCAAAGCTAGTTTCGCTATGCTCTACAGAAACTTCAATCGAGTAACCTCTACCAGGAATTGTAGGAAATGTTATAATTGCTGGATCGAAATTATTTACAGAACTATCTCCAGATAAGTTATTACCGTTTAAAGTAAAACTGCCCAGAGTAAGATCAGGCCAAGAGTCTTGAGTTTCTTCCCAATCAACTGGATACTCTTTAGAGTAAATTAAAGGTTCAAAAAGAATTGCGTTAAGGACCGGGCCGGAATCATCATCTATAACTGCTGCCTCATAACTCGTATTATATATAGCTCCAGGAGTCAAACCATCAAATGACTTATAAGCTCCAACAATAAAAGGTCTATCCGCAGTCAGCTCTTTAGGTACGTTAGAAGGAAATTCATTACGATTTTCAAAGATTAAACTATAAGGAAAAGGAAAGCTCAGTCTTTCACCAAATATCACCAAATTTTCAGTTGGATCATAAAATGAATCACTCTCATCTACGATTCCAGAAAGTGCAAGAATATGAGTGTTTTTGTTTGGGTCGTCATAAAGTAAGCGATTATGAAAACCGTCACCAGTAATGTAAAAGCCCGACCAAGATTTAAAAATACTTGGGTCACTTACGTGACCCGGGTCACGTATTCCATTAACAATGCTAGGTCTAGTAGACGATGATGTTTCGGAACTTAACTTGATAAGTTTGTTGTTTTGATTTGTGTTATTTACGACTTCTAAATTTACATCTACAGAATCATTTATAGACCAATTATTCAAGCCATCCGTAAATTCATTATTTAAAAAGGAAGTAAACTCTAACGGCGGAGTAAATTCTTCCGACAAACTAACATCCACAACACCACTCACAGGGCCAGCGTAAAAACCTGGACCTAATGTTCTTCGAACGGTAAGATGGGCTGTAGACCCCTCATTTAACACCGCAACATCTGGATCAAGGTAAACCTGTATGCCTCCATCATGGTATGGTAAAGGTGTTCTTGGGGGAGTTGCAGTAGGATCGGGAGTACTTGTAGGAGTATCTGTTGGAAAGGGGGTTTGAGTTGGTGTTTGAGTCGGTGAAATGCTTGGTATTGGAGTATCAGTCGGAGGGGGAGTAGTAGAAACTGTTAAAGTTGGAGTATGAGTTGGAGTATGAGTTGGAGTAACAGTACTTGTTGGAGTGATACTTGGGGTGACGGAGTATGTTGGGGTGGGGGTTGTAGAGGGTAAATTGATTAATATAAGCTTTGGGTTGTCAAAGTTTTCGAAAACAGTATGTGTTTGACGAAAAACTGTATCCACTATATCAACATGCGAGTCTATCATAATTTGAAAAAACTCAGGGTAATCATCGACATCGTCTAGTAACGCACTAATTTCAACTGTTGTAGAATCTTCACCATCTTCAAAAGTAATCTCTCCTTGTTTTTCTAAAAAATCTTCATCTTTTTTAGCCACTAAATCTTTATTAACGGTATTAGAATCAACAGAAGAAAGCCAATACTTAACAGTAGCGCGACCCTTCCAGCATCTGTCATCCATTTTTCTATATATGGTAGATTCTACACTTTGACCCTCGGCTGTCTGTAATACAGTAACATTTGCTCCATAGTGCAAAAATAATGGATGAGCAACTTGAGTAGGTGTTACGGTCTCTGTAGGAGTAATAGTTTGTGTGAGAGTAGGTGTTGGGGTATTTGTATTAGTAGGGGTAACTGTTAGGGTGGGGGTAATTGTTGGGGTGTGAGTTGGTGTTAATGTATTGCTAGGTGTTACCGTAGGTGTTAAGGTATTACTTGGTGTTACCGTGGGTGTTAATGTATTACTTGGTGTTACTGTGGGAGTAATCGTAGGAGTAAGGGTAGGAGTCATGGAGCTACCAAAACTAGGAGTTATGGAAAATGTAGGTACAGGTGTATGAGTGATTGTGGCGGTAATTGTATTACTCGGAGTGGTTGTTGTAGTTGGGGTAATCGTTGGAGTGATTGTAGGTGTTGCTGTTAATGATGGTGTTGCTGTAGGTGTTACCGTGGTAGTGTTGGTAGGAGTGATAGTCTGTGTAGGAGTATGTGTTGGTGTGAATGTTGGTGTTGCTGTTAATGATGGTGTTAATGTTGGTGTTGCTGTTAATGATGGTGTTACTGTAGGTGTTGCTGTTAATGATGGTGTTGCTGTAGGTGTTACCGTGGTAGTGTTGGTAGGAGTGATAGTCTGTGTAGCAGTGTACGTTGGGGTGATTGTGTTGGTAGGGGTATACGTCGGAGTAATGCTGCTTGTAGGGGTGTAGCTGGGAGTAACACTATTAGAGGGCGTAATGGTAGGTGTGGGTGTGCGTGTAGCAGGAGGACTTAATTTTATATCATGACCGTAGTATTCAGTGGGGTTAAAATCAATTCCCCCAACGGAATCTGAACTGCTAGACAATTTATCAATTTGTATGTATTTATCAATATGATATTCTGAAGCTAGTATTTCATACTCTAGTGTAGATTTTTGTTTAATTTGTTGAACTCTATACTCTTTAGATTTTATTTTATTGTCAGTGTTATGATAAACAGTCCAAGTGTAACCGGTTTTAATGTTTTTAAAGAGGTTTTCTGCAAAAGTAACAGAAAAATTAGATTTGCTCATTATAGTATACTTTGAGAACTTTTTACCTTTAAAATCTATTAGGGGTCTCCAGTTTGTTGGGTCTACATTTGGAGAATTTAATCCATTTTGACCAATCAACGCATAAAACAAGTTTTTGTGCTCGACAACAGTAGGAAATGTGTATTCTTTTTCAGATTCCCAATTTTCATAATTGTGATCATTTATTTCTACATACAAGAAATCCGTATCACCAATAGCCTCAATGGGTACGTCTAATTCTATTGTGTTATTATCAACAATCTTTGTTACTCGACCTCCTGAATGATGAGAGACTTTGTTATTATCAACCACTTCAATAATATCTCCTATACTAAGAAACGATCCTTTGAGGCCTGTTGAAAAAGAAATCACTTCTCTTTCAACCTCTCTAGATAACATTTTTTGCCAAGCCAACCTAAATGCTTCGCCTGTACGAGTTATTCCGTTTCCTGGAATACGTATATGTGAGTAGCCATGTATTCTTATTCCTCTAGAATTCTCCACATATTCACTTTTTGGAGTGTAGTTATCTCGCTCATCTAAATAATCAACGGTAACAGCCGTAATTTGAGAAGTAGCCGGAGTGCTTGAGTAGGCAAAACCCCCTTCGGATATATTCGAGTTGTTAAATAACATAACAGGACCAACCTCAGAAGGTGCATCTTGCACTATAGTAATTTTGCCATGTGTAAAGTTTAATGAGGCATTATATATTTGCATTAAGCCTTTAACATATTGAAAAGCTTCTTTTTCTGAATCGACGTAAAGGTTGCACATGTGCCTTCTTTCATTCGTTTCTTGACCATCAACAATTGTATCAACCCGATCATCGCATCGTTGAGCAAATCTGTAAAAAGACCACTTATCAATATCTTCAGCAGTCACTCCATATTTACCCATCCCATATTTTTCGTTGGTTAGCAAATCATAAATAACCCAAGCTGGGTTGCTGGTCCATAAAAATTCATCACGAAAATAGCCGTTCCAACTACCAATATATAATCCGTTGACTGCATCGTAATTACTGGGTATCTTTATTAATTTACCTTTAATTAAAAACTCTCTTTTAGGGAGAGAAGGAAAGTCTTTTGAGTTAAGGCGTGTACCTACTAGAGCTGTAGTTGGATAAGAAAAATAACCTCCTACATATTCAGTGATAGATGCTACTTCTGCATCGATCTTAAATCTGGCCTCAGCTAAACCTCCAACCAGAGGATCGATTTCTCTTGTAGAGCGATATATTCGAATAGTTCGATTTCGATTTATATATTCATCTTCTCGGTTGGGCAATGGTAAGGCATCTAAGTATACGTCTTTAACATAAGGAGATGTAGCACAACCACTAAATGTTAGTAGTTGCTTAGTTAAGTTTTTACCTTCTAAGCCATACTCTACAATTAAGTTAATTTTAGCTGGCCAGATTTCACCACTATTTTTAATTAATTCTCCAACCTTAAAACAAAGCCAAGGTAATTTATCACAACCAAAATATTTTTTTGCAATGTCAATTCCAGCTAAAGCTCCCAATATTCCACCAGTCATCACAAATGCCTCAGCGATAGCATTAGCAGCCATCTTAATCGGCGCACTCAATAGCTTAGGGAAAGTAAAACCTATACTAGCACCAATACCAAAAGTTTTAGCGAGGTCTGGTATAAACTCCTTCAACTGTTCTGCTAAATATTTGCCAATCATCCAACCAAATACCATGCCTAATATGGGTATTAAATTCAAATATACAACAGATTCGTCCCCTTCGTAAATGTAATGTAATTTGTTAATTTTAATAGAAATAGATACATTAGTCACTTGTGGGTTTTTAATTGTGTGAGTAATGAAATAATCTTTATCGCCCTCATTCCTTGGTCCATATAGTGGAGAATTTAAAAATTTAGTATATGCAGGGATTTTAAATTCATCAGAAATTAAAGACGACCTCACATCATCATTTAATATTCTTGGGATATTATATTCTGTGTCGTAATTCTTAAAGTTACCCACTCTTAAGTCAAAATGAAACTTTGAGAAATTAAACCTATGGGTATGGTCCCTAATAGGAATGTCGTCGAGATAAATAGACCTAAACTTCGCATAAGGATCTGATCCAGGGTTATTCGAAGACATATCTTTAACTAACAGTTTGGGGTTAGATATAGTGATTGAAACTTCAGTATCTTCAGGAGAAAAAGATGTTAGATTATTATCGAAATCTAAAAAAGCTGAAACCAAAGATCCATTATTAAAAGTAAGATTAAAAGCAGGTAAAAATTCAGATAAATTCTCAAAAGGATCAGGTATTCTATCAAAAGGAAGAAATCCTTTGCCTGATTGCTTTTGCTCAATAAATCTAATCGATCCATTTTCAGGAATAGCATTTAAAATAAGAGGTTGTTTTTGAAGATCATGATCGGGGTTTAGTGATATAGATTGATCGGATGCAAATATCTTAGGTTTTTGTGAACTTAATAAACTTCTGAGGTGGGCCATCCTAAGTCTCATTGTGGTATTAAACTCTTTTTCATCGTCACTCATATCATCATTTATTGGGTAATGATAATCTGCGTTTAGGAAAATAATTCGATCAGGCACCGAAAAGCCTATGCCTGGGTTTAAAATTGCATATCCATTTGGCAATGCTGAGTTAAAGTTTGATCGGTCATTCTCTATTTTACCTGTACTAGCAACTTGGAATTGAATCTTAACTTTAACATAAGAAACCAACTGTTGTGGAGTAAGATTAACATTTTCAAATTTACTGGCAGGCAAACCATATGCTAATGCAAGTAATCCAGGTTTATAACCTCTTTCGAAAGAGTCGGTTTGTAGGCTTTTTAGTACATTAACTAATGGCAATACATATCCGTTAACAAACACGCTGTTGTACCCAGACCCACTATCAATAATGTCAAACTCTTTTACTCTACCTGTATGAATCATTCGGGAGTTCTTGTTGCTAGCTAGATACCTATCTTTGTCTATGAATGTAATATTATTACTATCTAAAACCTCTCCGACAGCTTTCACTTTACCATTGCGAGAGCTATTTAAAACAGTTAGTGAAAGTATCGAACCGTCGTTATACAAACCTAAAGGAGTGCGAAAATCAGGACTATCATTTTCCACATGTGATTCCCAGCCATACTTTAAACCTGTATCACCGCTTTCAGGAGCATTATAGAAACCGTTTACAACAATAGAAGTAACTTCACCATCTGAAACTTCACATTTTATGGGGTAATTACCAATCGTAGAATCTATGGAAACGAAAAAGCCTATATCTTGATACAGGTCGCCACCCATAACAACACTCGGCTTTAGCGAGTCTTTAGATGTGGGAGATATATATGTCCAGCCAAAAGCAAATGGATCATATACACATTTTGTTGGAGTTTTTAACAAAAAAATGTTCTGAATAATGCCATGAGAATTATCAGTTTGAGCGAATGCCTCAATGCTAGTGGGCAGTATAGATACTGTATTATCCTGACGTTTACGTAAGACATAAATTGTAGCTCGTGGACTAAAGGTTGATTCATAAAACCCGGTACGGTCATCCGAAAAATCGCCAGGAGAATACCCTAAGTTAAGAAATTGTATATTCTTGAAAGTTTTTAACGAGCGACCAAAATACCCATTCCTACTACCATCAAATTCATGAGATTGTAGCATGTATGAAGGAAAACCTGAGTTCTCAGATCCATACAAATAGTCTTGCACGAATTCTAGTTCTGGATTCGATGGATCAAAGGGCATATTTCGCCCTCCAACACCTATATTAAAAAGCAAAAAACGAGTACGTAAAGTTTGGTAACCTCTAGATTGCAATGCAGCTACTTGAGAAGAGCTAGATACTGTATTAGATGTAATTCTAGAATTACCAACTCTAGCTTCTTTGCTGGCCATTGCTTTATCAATAATAAATGTATCACCATTGGCCTCTATGGCTTTTTTAAATTGATTTAAAATATATTCATTAAATTTTTCTCCAGTACTAGCATAACAGGGTATACTGTTAAAGGTTTGGTACTCATATCCAGGCTTTTTTCTTCCAAAGGACTTGTAATACGTTACTGATTGTTCATATACTACGGCTCGAGATAGATATACTTCTCTAATCAATTTAGAAATTGAAACGTTTTTTGAGACACCGTTAGCTAACCTTGTCCATTCCGGTTCGGTGTACTTAATGAAGTGTTTAGGAGACTGGTATATGTCATTCACTTTTTTTCCTCCACCAAACAATCTACCAACAAAGCCAGGATTTTCTCCACCTGGGGGAGGGTCAGGCATTAACGCTGTGACATTTGTATCTACAGCAAAACCTTGAAAATCAAAATCTATATTGTAATCTCCTGGTTTGAAGCTGTCTTCTTCTTCCTCAATTTCAGCTTGTTTCCATGAAACATTTGATTCCCAATTATCTGGATCTCGATCAGGAGTTAAGCTTAATGGAATTTCGATCCATTTTGAGTTCAATGATCCATTACTATCTATCGGGGGATCAAAAGTGCGTCGAGTAACAGAAATGTCAGTTGAGAAAGTAGCGGTTTTTGAGAGTGAGGTAATTAATTCGTTATCACTAATATTAGAAGTTTGGGTAACTTGACCACCATCTTCAGTTTCAAATGTTACATCATCCAGCAGACTTCGTGCTACCGCTGATAATCCCGGACTTAAAGTGATATTTGCCGCTTCATCTCCGTTAGCAATACGAGTAGGCTTGGTGCCTATTTTTTGAAATTCAAAAGTTTCACCCCCATTATAGAAAGCATCATTGCATGCAGTGGGACATTTAAGACGTATACCTTTGATGGTTTTATCTCCACTAAATAATGTTACCTCTTGATTTCCATTGTAGCCATTGTCTTTGTAAAAAGTTTTTCTGTATTCAGTGCGTTGATCTGTATCAAGGTCGTATAGAAAATTGTTTTCTTCTGGATCTACTGATTCTCCATCTTTTAATTTAAATAATCTACCATTATAACGAACCACAACATGAGATTTGTTGATTTGAACATTAGTATAATTTCTGCAGTAAGGTCGGTTACTACCTTGCCTTTTCCATGCGTTTTTTGAAGCAACTCTTTGTTGGTGTGCAAAATCCCATTGTGAATGTTCTCGCTTAACAACAACTAAACCATCATTTAAATATTGACCTTTCCATGTGGTACTATTAAATTGATTAAAGTAATTTAGGTTTATACTCTCAGCAATCCACCTTAAGTTTGCCAACCGGGGAGCATCGTCAAATTTACCTCGCTGATAGTCTATTAAATTTTTATCTGTATAATAATAATCTTCCATACCATCCCAAGCAGGTCGACCCCAGTCATCAGAATATGTTTGAGTAAAATAAGTTGAAATTTCTAAATTAACATCATCTTTTTCTTCTGGTGTAGTATCGCGTTGATACTGGAAGTAATCTGAGTTTTGCTTGGTTCTTCTGTGTAACCCATAAACATCTTCTCCGTCCTCCTCGTATACAACATCAAATAACCAATGATCTTCAAATCGAATATTACTACTAGCTACAATTGCGGTAGTTTTGGTTTCGTGATAAGTAAAAAAATCTTGAAAATAGTAAAACCCTTGGTAAGCTATATTGTCTCGCCATTCTGGGTATGACTCTGCAGCTTTAAACGTAAAAGTATCAAGCATTGCAAGCTTTGCATGGCCTTGACTAAAATACTTATGGAATTGATCATTTAAAATATCTGAGGGATCGTATCCATCAAATGGTGCAAACCAGTGAGGTAATGATTCAGCTTCTTCAATGTTAAAATCTGAGCCTAATAAATCTGCAATCTCTTGTTGGGTTGGTTCATTTTGCTTATTAAGATAGTCGGATGAATAACCCAAAGCTTTATGCATGAGGTGATCTGGTAGTATGTGAGGTAATGAGGTGGCATATTCGGGTTTTTGCCATGGATTTTTAACATCATTTTTAGCTCGATAAAATTTACCACCATAAAGAACATATTCTCTTTTTTGATAACTCTCAGTTTTACTCCATTCGCTATATTGTTGAGGTGGAGCAACATTTTTCATGGGTAAAATTTTCCAAACTCCTGTATTAGTAACCTCTACTGCTTCAATAAGATAAGGTTCGAACTCGTCGGGCACTATCCATTCACCACGCCCATCTACTTGTCTATACTCGGAGGGATAAAAATCAAATTTGTTGGTATCCAGGAAGTCTATAGTATTACATTCATATGGCTGCCATGGTGAATTAGCATCTCCAGTGGTCGGATCATCCCCTATAAAGGTTTGTTTTGTTAATATATATATATTACAATTAGTATTAGAATTAGAGTCCTTGACGTAATTTGGTATAAATGGATTATAATTAAATTGAATATTAGGATTCCATTGTATTACTTGTTCACATCCCCAGCAAATATTTTCATATTTCGACTCAAAGAGCCAGCCAGCATAATCGTCATCATTATACATTCCTTGACCATTCAAACCATCTAATATCTTAAAGCTTTGACCGATGGCAAAAGTATAATTTCCACTCCAGTCTCTCATGCTACCAGAAGGTACAACTGCACCAATCGTTCCTTCATCGAATGGTAAACCAACCTTGTTTCCTATAGCTTTATAAAAGTCCAGACCCCTTTTCACTATGTCTCCTGGGAAGTAATCAGAGTATGAACTATAGTTAGTATAATAACTTGGATCTTTTATTGGTGAATTGTATCCAGATATACATTCAAATACCCAGGGGTAGGTTTTGAAACCAAGAGCACCATCATCCAATTCTTGCTGAAAGAATTTATAACCAGAAGGGCTACCCTCAATTATTAATTGATCATTTGGACCCCAGAAAACCTCTTCATATATATTGTTGTCTTCAGGAAATTCGCTAGAAATTTCTAGATTAGTTCCGAATTGTTTGAATGACCTAAGTGTAGATAAATCAAAAGTAACTATATCCCCCTCTTCGTAGGGAGCATCGAAATATTGATATTCGGGATAATTGTTTGGGTTTATATCAGGCAATTGGTCGACCAATGGATTGTAAATAGCAGAAGCTTCAACAATTTTTGCTCCGTTACTAACAACATCTTCATCAGAATTACCTTCACCATAATGCACGTATGATATAGGTAAAGAGTCTGGGCTTCCAGAAAAATAATTACCAAAACGACTCCACTCTTGCTTTTGCACACTGTCAGGCGCTGGATACTTTCTAAGATGTCTATACTCTAAGGAGTTACCTTGATTATCTGTGCCTGCACCTATTGATTGGTAAATCCATTTTCCGTCTACTTTTTTTCTCACCTGCCAATTTGTCCAACCGTTCCATTTTTCGTCTATGTTTGCGCAGGAAATGTATTCATCTAAAGTTAGACTCAAGAAAAGGGGAACTTCTTTCGTAAGATAATCGTAACCAATTGCGGTGAATTGACTGGCACCAGGCCTAGTGTTTGCAGCTGGTTGGAAAAAATTGCCATCTTTTCTTGTTAGATTTGCTATATGCAGAGAAACACTTAAATTTTGATACTTGTAAAGTTGATCAGTGACGCCTTTTTTACTGGTGTCCAGGTATATCCTGGCCATTTTATTAAACTCCAAAGGGTTACCAAATGCATCAACTTTGTTGGTTGGTCTAAACGAATCTACGAATTCAGAATTTTCAATAACAACAGGTAGATCCTCATATGTTCGGGTATCGCCATTTTGCCTTAAATCTGAACCATAAGAATCAATAGAAGAGTCTACTTGAGATTGAGGGTTGCCAATATCAAGAATTGACGCTAAATCAGAAACGGTAGCTTTACATTGACCTATTTCATCAGTCGGCAAAATAGGTGAGGTATTAGCTGAGAAATGAACGGGTCTGGAATAAGGGTTGATTTGCAACTCCAAGATTTTATTGTTATAACCTTCGCCGTCAAAATATTCTGATTCATCTCTATTTCTAAAGCCATCAAAAGTCCTTAGGTTTATATCTAGGGTAACGTTATCAGTTAATAGAGATAAATCAATTTTACCTACATCTCTATAGTCAGAACTAATACCTCCTTGGCTTGGATCTGTGTTTGTATTTAAAAATAACTCATATTTATGATAAGCATCCAGAGTAAACATTCGGTTGGTTGATGTGTATTCAGAGTATACTCCGTCTACACCATCTTCTCTAGCACGATGTAGTGGGTCGGCGTCAAAAGTACTGGAACCTAATGCTGCTCTATAAGACACAGTCGGTTGGTCGACGATTATAGATAATCCATGGTCATTAATTTCTTCTGAGTTAGCTTGAATATTAAAAATTCCATTTAATAACACATTATTTAGGTCCCTGTATTTTTGGCCTGGACTAATAATAGTGAGCTCTCCATTTTCTTGAGGCTCGGTTTTGTCGTTTAAGGTATACTGTCGGCCATCAAGGTAATCATAATAAGATAACGGACCCAGTACAGCCTTAAAGCCTTGCAATAAGCTACTCGTAGCTCGTTCAGGAAAAGTAACTTGACCATTATCCTTAGAATCTTCTCCTATGGGTAACGCAAGTCCAGCAATAGGACCTTCTGATAAAATTTCTAAGCTTTTATATAAACCAATAGATTCTAATTTTTGATAATTGCCTCTATTACCGACTTTTAAAGGCGAGCTACCTTTAAAAGCTATAGGTTTTCCGTTCAAGGTAACACAGTCAACCCTGCTAGAGTTGGGACGCATCGCGCCATCCATTCCTCCTCGAGGAAAAACAAAGGGCCTAACTGTATTGCTTTCTGGCACTGTGGATCCACTATTGTGTCTACGTAAGGCTTTTTTAGCAGAAGGTCCATAAACTTTACGTCCTCCAGACCAGTAGCCTTGATTTTCGTAACCCTCGCTATAAGACTCGTTATTTATGTCTGGGTTAAAGCTTTTTGATCCGTTTTGCCCGCCAAAGCTCAGCATACGTTTATCACTTACACTGTACGAATTAACTTGATCTTCTACACTAAAATTTCTTAAATCATCATTAGATGGCGAGCTGTTAATAACTAGGTCGGCACTAACAATATTATCAGAATTGTATATAACCATGTTTTTGTAATCAAAATCATAATTCTCAACACTAGAATGAATCACTTTAGTTCCTACTCTAAGCTGTCCATATACTATTGGGACTGGTGTACCTTGCTCTGCTCGATTTTCGTTATCTGTATATAAAAATGAATTTGTTTGTATGATTTCATACTCTGGTACATTTTCTTCTTCTGTGAAATTTAATTTATCAGCTAATTTTTGCAAACCATACGACATGCCAAAATTCATAGCAAAATTTCCCAAAAATCCCGCCGCTCCAGCTTTTCCTTGGGGTGAGGGTATGATGTGGTATTCTTTTTCTTTTAATAAAATGTTTCCGCAAAAGCGCTCGTAAGTTTTATCTTTTGAATCAACGAATTGAAAATCTACACCGATTTCAGATTTTTGAATAAAATATTGTTTAAACTTAGGGAAGTTTACACACAACCCCATAATTGCATCATTGGGAGTTAACGCATCTAAATAAATGTTTTCGGCAAATAAATCACTTAACTCACCATGCAATATAAATTTCTTCATAAATCCTTATACCTATATACTTTATACACTTTATTCAAGTGTTCAGGTAGAAATAATTCTTTCTTAGGGTAGCCGTAAATAGGGTGGTGGTACATAGTATTATCGCCCAGGTATATCCCCAAATGAAATACTCTATCTAAAGTAGGCTTAAACACAATGATATCATAATCTTTTATGCATGAAAAATCAATATTTATAAAGTTATTTTCTATGTTTTTTATTAAAAATTTATTAGAGTCTTTTCCTTGTCTCGCCCAGTTTTTAATTGAGTTAGTAAATTTAATATTAAGTTCTAGTTGAAAAAAATCTTTCACGAATGTAATACAATCTTGAAAGTAAGGTATGAAAATTCTTTTTTGTAGAGGTTTGGGTTTGTATGAGTTGGGGTAGTATAAGTACTGACTCTTATCTTGTATCGAAAAAATAAATGAAGGTAAAGATAAAGATTCTGAAACATTTAAATCTAGTGAACTTGGATTGGAGTTGTACTCTATATGGCTATGATACAGAGATAAAATGTTTTTTTGTAAATAATATTTATAAAATCGTTTATCGTGAGAGATAAAATGGTTCACATCATAACTATCCTCATTCACAAAAGGTAGAAATTTAATAGTGAATCCATCTGACTCTAGGATAAAAACTCCACAAGTCTCCCTATTTTTGTGCTTTAGGGAATACTGTAAAGCCTCATGTACTACATTAGTATTTCCAAGATCCAGGGAAGCCTCCAAACGGTAATCCATTATCTAATTCACTATCTCCAAACCGAGCACGACAACCTTTTAAGTTTTTACTACATGCATCCTCAACCCAGTTACTCTTATTGGTCTCGGGGTCAATACCAACTGTTCCGTTTTTTAGGCAGACATAAAATTTGGGAGCTAGGTTGGGTTGAGTTTCATCTAAAATTAAAACATATTCGCCTTTTTTATATGTTGCTTCTGGATCAAAAATAAAAGGATCACCCATTACGATAGGTGTGCTATCTGAAAAATGGATAGAGTTGCCCTTGCTGTCTGTTTTGGGTGGACCATCGTAACCGCACCCGATATGATGCCGGTAACGCCATTGGCATGTATTGTAAACAATTTTACGATTAGGTAAAAAAGAATTTTCCTTTTCAAGGGGTGAGGATAATTCGAATGATATAGAGCTTGCATTTTCATGAGTTTTTTTATTAATAATATACTTTTCAACGGGAAAGGAGTCTTCATTTCCTGTACCAAATGGATTAAGATTATTTGGGAAATTATTATTGCTTAAAAATTTTACAAAAGTACGAATGCGAAAAATTTCATAGCCTATAAAATCATCAAAAAACCTTGTTTTCAAACCAAAAAATCCATCACTATTATCAAACACTAATGTTGGACGAGGAAATTCATTGTCAGCATAATCAAACCCATTGACAGAAAAGGGTATATAAAAATATTCATTCCTGCCTCCCCCTTCGCCATAAAAAATACTTTGCTTGTATCCGTTTTCGCCGTTATGAAAGTAATAGTTATTACCTCGAACTTTTTTAGTCAAAGACAATCGAAACAAAGTAATTAAAGTGGAAGGTTCAAAATCTAAAGTTTCATCAATAATAGACTGCTTCATGGTATATATAATAACCTATTTACCTCGGACTTTCAATAAAAGTAGCAGTAATAGTATGATTGTTAAAGTAAATAAAATTATGTGTCCATTCGGGGCAGTAAAAATAACTCATATTACGTCGGTGTGGGGTAGTATTATTGTCGTTTGAAATTTCAACACCATAATCTTTTTGAATATGGAAGCCAAACCTTTTATAACCTAAGTGGCTCTCTAGAAACAATAATATTCTTTTTGCCTCGAGGTTGCTTCTAGCAGAAAATGTAACATTTAAATTAGTTAAGTTTGGATTAAATCCATACTTATTGTATTTAGAGTAAGCTTCCGATAGATTTGATTTTTTATATTTAGGAGCATGATCAATACTAATAATGTCATCCGCCCTAAAGTCAAACATGCGTACATCAAGATAGCCCGCATTAGTTAAGGGAGGGTAGGGGTAATAGGAACACTCGTGAGGTTTATTTATGAAAATAGAATTCCTATATAGGGTATTCGAATTGCGACCATTATCGTAAGGCTCAAACACATTAAGGGGATCAAGTAAGGATATAAAATTTGTTGAATTATTACTGAATTCTAAAATACTTGAGTTAACAGGAAAACTTTTATAACTATCGGGTTTATAGAGGACATTTTTATCGCTAAGGTTTACATCTTTGTTTGAATTGTTAGCGAATTGAGCAGAGAAGTTTCCAGCATATCCCACTTCAGATAAAGCATATTTTGTTTCAATGTTGTCGTTAAAATGAACATTAGGTTCAACACTTTTCAGTATAGATGCAGCTGTAGAAGTTAAGGTTGCCTTAATTGAATTAACATCATAATAAGATTTTTCATGAGTATAATTTAAACAATTAAAAGCATTAACTTTGTAAGGGTAAAAAGGTTGGTAATCAAAAGCTGGTATTCTCTTGTTATCAAAATAACCTTCTATATTGTATTGTTGAGGCTCGTAATAAAACTGTTTTTGAAAAAAAGAAATTAAGTCATGTGACTGTGTGTCTATTAATTCTTCAAAATTTAAATTTAATGTCATTGTTAGAGAATTAATACCTTGAGGTAAAACTTGAGAATAATTATCTCCATAACGAACGGAATGATTTAAAGAAGTGAAAGATGCAGACGAGCCAAAAGCTGGCTGCATATCTAAATTGTTATACTCTGTATTCTTGAGGTCCATTATTGTAAAACTTGAGAAATAGTTACAGAGCCATTCAAATAACCTTTAGAATTGACACTTAAAGACTCGCTTTGGACAGCTCCATTACAATGAAATGAAGACAGTAAGCCAGCAGAGTTATTGCGATAATTATCGTAAGATAAATCTCTTAACTCACATACAACTTCAACGTTTTCTTGATTCATAACTTTATGTAAAACAGAGGGATCTAGATTATCGCCTTCTACGGTGACACTTACATTTGTTTGACGTTTGGATGCTCGAGTGGGTAGAAATCCAATTTCTGGAACATAGTCTCCAGTGGGAACTTCATATTTAGGGTATCGAGAGATCGAGGCTGAATAAGAAAAACCAAGACCATAATTAAAACCAATAGAACTCAAGCCTACAAGCTTACTAGTTTCTCCATGAGGTATTGATTGCTGTTGGTATAAATCAGAAGAGTAATAGTTTAAACTTAAGCTTTCATCTTTAGTTAGGTTTCCATAAATATCAAAAGAAGCCTTAGCTTGAGAAATAGAGTTTGGGGAAATACTAAATTCAAACTGAGTTAAGTAGGCACCGTAAAATGCAAAATCTCCTAAAAAACCAGTTACTCTGTCGTTATTAATAGGAGGAAATTCAGTTGGATCTACTAAACCTGTAATGCTAAAAAAATGAGGTAAATTACCTTCGTTAACATAAAAATCTACATCTAAAGTTCCTTTGATTGGTGAGTCTGCGACATACTTAAAAGAAGGTTCGAAGTAACCATTTTGAGCTTCCTCTTCAGTTAATGACCAACCTCCACTTTTTGCATAAACTTTAGTCAAAAAATCATGACCACCAGGGTTTACTTCTTCTGAGAAAAATAAATTTTTACCGTTTGGAAAAGTTATTTTAGAGTCTTTTTTTATCTTATTAATTGAAGATGATATTGGTCTAGGTGGCCCACCGATAGGACCCATGACAACTAACTCATTAGAACCTTCTTCGAAAACAAACATATCATCAAAATTCATATTAGATCCATCTCCGAATGCACATATTTGTAAAATATTATCGTCTAGCTGGCGACTAGCTTTAATATCTTGACTCAATGTTAAGGATGCACTTTCTGCAAATATGTATTCCCCCGTGTTACTACCTTCAATAGATAAAAACAGCGGGACATCATCGTAAGGTTTAAGTTTCATGCTTTAGAACTATCGTTAATATATGCGTTGTACGTCAAGTTTACAACTAAAACATCATCAACTGAGGATTTAATTGATTGCGATACAACAGTAGCATCGTCAAGAGTAAATTTTTCGATCAAGTTATCATTAATAGGGTTATTGAAACTAATAGATAGATCTTGATGTTTAGGTTTAATTAGAAAATCACTAATCTTGTCAATTTCATAATCAAAAACTTCTAAATTGAAAGTTACCTCTTTCATGATAGGCATAACCCTATGAATGTGAATAGGGAAGGGTTCGCCAATCGCATAAACAGGCTCCCTGTCGATTCTCATGGTATATTGAAAGTCTGAAATTCTATTGCTCGAATAACCGTCTACATCAATTTTAATTGATCCTTGGTTGGGTATTTGTATTGGCGGATGAGTTTCATCTCCAGACACACTAATGCCACCACCTAAATCACCATATACAACTACACTAGCGTTAGCTTGGGGTATCTGCCCGATGCCTGCAGATAAAGAATATTCCGTTAAATAACCATCTATAAAACCAAAGCTTTGATCACCATAATTTATGCTACCACTCATCGGTTCTACACCAGTGTATCGCAAAAAAACATCTTCACCTATATAATACTTTGATATATTAAAATTACCAACAATAGGCCCTTGCCTAACAGAATATGTGTACCCTTTTCCTAATATATCAATAGGTGTGTCTGGTATACTAAATCCTCCATCAATATCTGTAACACCAGAAACTCGTATGCCTGACAAATAGAACTGTTGCTCATAATTTAGAATGCCGCCTTTATTTGCCACGTAAGCTACCTCCTACTCTTTGCTCCTGAGATATAACATGAGTAACTGCTTCTTTGATTTTGCCAGCTAAAGCTTCTTGATTTACCGACCCCGAAGTGTCTCCAGAAGAGTTATTTGGTGGCACAGTAACATTAACACTAATGTTATTTGATTGGCTGGATGTATTAGTAGCATTAGAAACATTTGATGACATATTGGGAGTATTAGTTACTGGGCCACCTTGATTCATCTTCATAGAGTTTAATCTATTAAAGAAGCCTGGATATTTTTTTTCAACATTTTTAACACTGGAAGCTTTGATTACATACTCACCTTTATCGAGCATAATAGGTCCAACCTTATCAATTCCTCCGGGACCATGAACCCTTCCGCCAGCACTCATTTGGAGTGGCTTTTCGTCTCTCGTTCTACTAAAGATTTCATTTGGAGTTTCTGTGTTATTGCTTGAGGTGCCAGTATATAGATATTTATTATTAATAGTAGTATTTTTACCAGGCTGACTCAAGCGTGTCGCCGATTTACTATATGAATTAGTGTGGTTTGATGAAGGTGAACCTTTAGCGATTGAGGAGCCTGGGGACATGTTAGTATTTGATTCATTGGCTTTTTGTAATCCAAGATCAGCGCGTCCTGATTCGCTTTTTGGTTTCATTTCTACCTTTTTAAACCCTGAACTATCAGCTTCAACTTTTTCTTCCAAAGACTTTAAGTTTTTAGCGTCTTTTTTGTCAGCTCGAGCATTTTTAATATTTTTAAATTCGTTGTTAAGACCATGAGCGGCAATTGCACCAGTTATATTGCCTGCAATTGCTTGGAGTTGATTAGCGTTATTCATTACATGTTCATTTTGTTTTTGAACTTCGTATTCATATTTATCCAAAAGGTATTGAGCATAATCTTTGCGATAACTGTCGTTTGCTTTGTATCTAGCGCTCATCATGGGACTAGTGGAATCAATATCTAATGCTGAAGAACTATTTAATCTTTGAGGTTTCGATGGAGGTTTTGGAGAAGTATCTTCATTTTGTCCTGACTCTTTTTCTCTGGAGGCTACTACATTACCTACTAATGTACCTGAGGCTTTAGAAATTTTACTCATAGCACTATCATCAGCATTACTAGTTAACGATTTTTTACCTTTATCCCATGTAGATTCAAGCCAATTTTTCTTATCTCCTGGATCTCCACCTGCATCAAAACCTGGAACTTCAAAGTTTGCAGATTCAAGCTGTTTCTCTAGAGATTTCCTGGTAGCAGGAATGCTTGAGGTATTCATTAAAGATTGTTGTATGTTGCTTGGGCTATCTGAACCAATAGACATTGTTTGGTCATAAAATTTAGAGGCAGCTGTGGATTCATTAGCGGGAACATGAGAATATTTAGCGTTTTCATCACCCACCCTAGATTTTTCAATTGGAGCCCTAGAGTTTACACTCTCCATATTTAAAGCTGCAGATTTTATATTAGCAGCTTTTTCGTGCAAGGAACGATTGAATAAGTTAGGTTCAGGACTTTCTACACTAGCAGGCTTACTGGAAGATCTAGCAGTTAATTCACCTTTTAAATTCTTTTGACTCATAGCCACTCCAGTTTGGGCACTCGGATTAAAACCAAAGCTTGACCAATCACTATGATCGCTCATGCCGCCACGGTTTAATTTTTGAACAGGAAGTAAAGTTTTAGATAAATTAGCTAATCCACCCTGAAACAAGCCAACGATACCACCATGAAATTTATTTAGGGCATCAGATAATGCATTCATTCTAATCATTTCGCTATCTTCATCACTTAAGCTTCCGACCGATGGTTTTTCTTCGGATATCATTGGGCGTTGATTGAGTAAATTTTTCTCCATCATTGATCGATCTGCACTTTGAACAACTGAAGGTAATGGCGCTGCACCCTCTGTAGAGATATCAAATAAATCTTCATTATTTTTATTGTATAAGTCATCCAGGGAGCCAGATTGATTAATTGACTCAAGAGATTTAGACCCTAACTTATCTACTATTTTTTTGCGAACGACATATTCGCCAGAAGTTAACATGGCTGGAACCTTGTCGGGAGAGCCAACACTACCCCCAGAGGCAAAACCTTGAATTAAACCACCTCTGTTTTTAGCTTCAACACCAGTGTCGCCCATACCAAACAATTCAAATATACCACTCGTTAATTGTTTTGTTGCTCGCTGTTTAAATGCATCAGATATTGATTGAGCAATACCTCCCGCAAAACTCTTAAGTGAGTCGCTCATTGATTTTGTGCTATCGCCCATGTTTGTCACTAAATCATTAAGACCATTTTCGACGGCATCAAAACTAGTATTGGCAAGAGTTTCACCAAATCGCTCTAGAGCTACATTATTTTGTGCAATCCTCTCAGTGATTGTATCTCTAAAAAGAGCTTCCTTACCAAGCTCTAAATTCATTTCTTTTCGAGCTTGAGCTACGGCTAGGTCGGATTCTGCAGCTCTAACGGTAGCTCCTTTTTCGGAGTAAGCATCTCGGGTTCCTTCAGCTTTTTGAACTTTATATTGAGATCGCTTTTCATCCAGCTCAACCTCTCTAGCTCCATCTCTAAAACCCTCACCATTGGCAATTTTTTCCTTGAGTTTAATTAACTCTTTAGTGAAGTCTCTTTGGGCTTGATTCATTTCTTCATGAGCGTCAAAAGTGAATTGTCCTGCTTTTAATTGAGCAGTGAACTGTTCTTCAGCCTCTTTAGCTTTTATTTTTGCTTGCTTTAAACTTTCTTCGGCTTCGATAGAAAAATATCCAGATTTAACTCTTTGATTAAAAACATCAGTTAGCCTGTTTGTTTCTGTAGTTAATTTTGTTGTGCTAGTGTCGACATCAATTTCGTTTCCAGTTTTACCAAAAAAATCAGATGTAGGGTCAGTCACTTTATTTCTTTTTCCTGAAACTGATTGAGCTTCACCCCTTGCCGAAAGAGCATTAGTTTGAGATTGCTCTAAAGCTTTCTTGCCAAAATCATTACTGTCCAACCTACTTCGAGCCTCAATTAAACTTGAGGAAAAACTAATAGACTCTTCTGTCATTTTTCTTGAAGCCTCAGCCTCATATCTTTTAAATTCAATATTAGCTTTATGTTGATCGGTCAAATTATTAGTTTCAGTAATTAAATCTTTGGTAGCTGTTTTTGATTTTGCTTGAAAACCCGTTAGTCCAACAAGTTCGTTTTGTATATCTGGCGAACTGGTACCAGAGAAATCTTTTCTGGTGATTTTGTTAAGCATGCCTTCTCTAGCTTGAGATTTACCTACAACATTACCATATTCCGTGATTGTGGATTGCTTGGCTTTTGTTGCAAAATCATTATCATCCAGTCTTTGCTGGAAATCGTTTACAGACTTAACCCAAGATCTACCTTCTTCGGCCATTGTATTTAAAGTTTCCTGCAAATGAACTCCAGCTGTTTTATCAGCTGCAAATTGTGCGGCAAGCTCTTTGCCGGCATTGGTAACCTCTGTAAGATTTAAATCTGCTTTACCTTCAAAAAATGTTTTTCCGGTATCTGGGTCGACTTCAAGTTTTGTATTAGTCCCTATGTTTGAATCTCGCATTTTTTTAGTAAAACCAGCGCTCTCGTTAGATACTCTACCTTCAATAGTTTGTTTGGTTAGGTCACGCAACTTTTCACCATCTGGAGTTTGAGCATCTTCTGCTTTTAATCGAGCGCGAGCTTTAGCTAAACTGTCTAATTCTGTAGTTAACTCTTGCTCCATAGTAACGGTCATAGCGTCAACTAAAGAGTTTAAGTATTCTTGGCTGGATAATTGTTTTCTTTTGGCATCATTGATTTCAAACTGCATGTCTTTGGTGATTGTAATTGCTTTCACGGATTCCTCCATGCTTTTGTTTACTTCACCAGCAATACCACCTGAATTTTTAAGAACATCTTTTAATTCGTTAAACGCATCGACCTTTTGTTGAGCAGCACCTGCTCCACCTTTATTAAATTCTAATTCTTTTCTTAATTGCCTAATATTTTCTTCAGCTAAACCTTTTTCTGCAGCAGCTTGGCTTACTGATATACCTTTTTCTCGTGCTATTGATTCTAATTGACCATTTAATTTTTTATTCTCAATGTAATTTTGATCTTGAAGGAATTTAATTTCCTCCGCTTTCTTGGAACTATCTTTTATTGAATTTGCGTAATCTGCAGCAGCTTGACCAGCTTCTCTTGAGCTTTCTACATCTTTCATTTTAATAGCAAGCTCTTCTCTCCCGGCAGCATTTAAGTCATCTATTAATTTTTGTCTTTGAGTATCAAAAGATTCTTCATCACTTAATTCTTTTCCTTCACTAGTAACCGTTTTGTTTAACATAGCGAATCCGTTAGATTTATCGGATAAAAAATTATCTTTTATTAATGAATCTTGAGCGTCTAGAGCTTTATTATTAGCAGCTTTAAGTTTGTTATTGTAGTCATTGTTGATTTTTTGTCTCTCAAGGCTTATTTGTTTATCTACAGAACGTTGCTCAGAAATAAAACCCAGGGAGTCTGCTACTTTTGCTCCATGCTCTAATTCCTTCATTTTATAGGATTGAGACTGCTTCATTAAGCTCAACTCATTAGATCGAAATTGAGATTGGATCTTCATGTCTGTGATGATTCTTTGCTGAATTTTGTTTAATTTATCTGTCTGAGCCAATCGCAAACTAGTTTTAGCATTTTCGGCAATACTATTATCCTTGATATCTATATATTGTTGAGCAATCTCACCCAGTAGATAGGAAATTTGCTCGGAATTTAAACCTTTATTTATCAATGATTGAAGAAATAAACTCAATGGAGCATTGGCTTCTTTGAATTTATCAGACAAACCTGCAAGTTCCTCGTTAAGCTCTGATGGTTCCTCTATCCCTCTGATATTTTTTGTAACTTGACCAATATCTTTAGCACCGAGTATGCGATCTTGCCTGGCTCCTTGACCAAACCTTAACTGATTTGCTATACCTAAGACATTCCCTTTGGTTTCTGATTTTCCCGTATAAGAGAGGTATTCTTTTTTAAAATCAGCACCAGCAAGGTTTGTGTCGCCCAAAGCATTCATAGTATCTACGGAAGCTTCATACACGTTAGCCCCAGTCCCAGACATTCCGGATTCTTTTTGGATATTGTATGAATCTATTTTTTGAGCTCCTTGAATATAATTAGATAAAAAAGACTCAAAACTAGATTGTGCTGTAGCATCATAAGTCTTGGAGGCGATCAATTCTTGAGCATCTTCTCCTCCTAATTTAATCTTAATAATTTCTTGAGAAGTTAGGCCAGCGGTAGTAGATAATATTTGTAAGCTTTTTTCTAAATCCGACTGAGCTTGAAGCATTTTGGTATTTAAGCTAAGCATTTCCATTCGACCTTTATACGTATCTCGTATACTGGAATTATTAAGTTTAGACATGCTTTCTCTAATATCTTCAACATCTGTGAGTTTAGAGGAAGCTGTAGATAATGAATCTAGAGATTTAGCTGAAGCTGCAGAAGATTTTTTCAACCTATCTAAGCTACTATCAAACAATTCTGTATTTTCTTTTAAAGCTGAAAATATGGGAATAACTCCAGCTACCACAGTTCCAAGTACAGGTATAGCTTTTGCCGCTCCACCTAAACCCTTTGCAAAAGCGCCGATTACACCTTTACTTTTCCCAAGAAACCCAGAGGTTCCTTGCAAGCTGCTTCCCCATTGTGTAAGCTTATCAGATAAACCTGAAGCCATTGGATTTAAAGCCTCAAAAGTTAAAGCTGCTTGGCTAGCACCTTGAGCAATACTAGTAAAAGTTTTTACCACTTGACCGGTAGTGCCCTCCATATCAGAAAATGCTCCTTCTAGCATATATGTAATGGTGGTCAAACCAAACAAACGACCTGTTAGATCAGTAGCTGCGTCACTTGCTTTTTCATTAGAGCTGGCAACATCTTTAGATGTCGCATCAATTCTCTTCAAATATCCCTTATCAATTGCACCACTTCCAGCCTCCGTTATGAAATTAGGAATCAACCCACTACTAGCACCATGAGTTTTAGGATCTATGCCCATTTCCCTAGCTCTCTGGATGCCTTGCTTTACTCCAGCAGGCTCATCACGAGTATTGGTAACAGCCAATCCCATAGGGTTTAACCGAGACTTTAAACTATCGTCTTGATCAACACGAATCATTGATTCAGATATACCCGCAGATTTTTCACGAGCAATCGATTCAGCTAAAGGATTAGCGAAATTAGGAATTAACCCTCTATTCAAAAACATTAAGTCGGACCTAACTTCGGGGCTATTTTTCCATTCATTTATCAGAGCCTCCATTTTATCTTTTTTGATAAAAAGTTTTGTGTTGGGGTCTGTAATGTTTAAGTTCATTTTCTGTTCACCAGGTAAAGATCTGCCGCTGGTGGCTTTAGTACCATAAAAACCTCTACGAGAAGCTGATGAACTGTTGCCTGATTTTACTGATTTGTATTGATCTCGATAACTTTTTTCGTAAGAATCTTTATCTTTAGTAAATTGACCCTTAAGTTTTTGCATCTGTTGTGGTGGCAGTTTTTTATTGGTATCTAACCACTTTACAAATTGATTCATATGTTTACCAGTGCCTCCAAGGCTGGTATACCAGTCTTTTCCTCCATCGCGTCGATAAGCAAAACTTCTTTTAGCGAAAACGTTTGGGGCAAAGTTAGGAATTAATCCCCTGTTAAAAATTTGCATAACCTCCGCTTCGCGAGGACTAATTTGATTTGTTCCATTAGGATTACGTCCAATATCTGATTGAGGCACCATTGAGTTCATTGATTTATCATAGAAATCATATTCTTTTCTACCATATTCTGTTTTATAATGTTTTAATAATGAAGGGTCATTTCTTCTGCCAGCAACATTAAGGTAGACACCGCCATTTTTTTTGGCCCACTCTTGTATGGCTCCGCTAGCCATAGCTTTTTTAAATTCTTCTACTTTAGGATAGTATCCTTTTTTAGGGTCAGCTCCCTTACTTAGTATTCTCAATAACTTCTTTTTATTGAATACATTTTTTTCTGGAACAGTTTTAGACAGCACCTGGCCATCAGTCACTGGTTGTCCAGGAGTAATACTACCAGCAAAATCTTTAGCTACTGTTTTCGAAGTGCTAAAAGATGTAGCCCCAGAAGGCATTACATTGTCAGATTCACCTATATCCCTATAACCAGACATAGGCCCACTCACATGAGACTTAGTAAAATTTTGTATAATTTTAACAACATCTTCAGGAGTCTTAACTCCAGAAAAAGATGGCATATTTTTACCAATCGTAGGCTTATCAATTGTTGACCTTGATTTGCTTTGGCCTCTATATAAATTTAAGTTCGCAAAGTTAGGAATTAATCCTCCAGAAGCATTTAATTCTTTAAGTTTTTCTTTGATATTTGGCTCAGCTCCTCCATCTTTAATTTGATCAAGAATCGAAGCAGCTTGGTCACCCACATTAACATAATCTCTAGCGTAAGTGAAAGCAATTTTAGAACCGTCGGGAATTCGCTCCCCAAGTGCGGGCTTAATTTTAGCTGAGGGGCCTTCTCGACTATCTGAGGTGAGCTTATTTTTGTTTTCCGTAACAACATGCCTTTTAATCGATTTACCCTTTCTTTGGTCTGGCATCCCTATCATATCGGCTACCTTGGCCCCAAAATTAAACCGGTAAGTCTTAACTGAATTAGATGCGGATTTACCTTTCATTGCAACTGGACGTGCCTTGCTCTTGGGCTGCTTGAATCTAGTAAAATCAAATAAACTTTGATTCATTATTTTCTTTAATATTTTAGCGGACCCGTGACCATAATCATTTTGAGACCATATAGTATCTCCGTATGTATATGGACCCTGTATGTCAAACAATTTGCGAAGTTTTGGGTCAGAAGATTGACTAGATATATTCTCTAAGTCAAAAGGCTTACTATCTTTACTGTATGATTTATTAAAAGCTTCCTCAACAATATACTTTTCAAAAGCATTCCCCTTGATAAATTGTTTACCTTGACCTAAACCTAGATTATTCAGTTCATTAATTTTCTTTTGGAAATTTTTTATTTCTTTTTCGTTTAAATGATACGTTAGACCTGGATGAAGAGGTGCATTTTTATTAAATAAGTGAGATTCATTTAAGTAGTTCTTTGGAATATTTACATCCTTGGCATATTCATCAATAGACTTGTATTGTTTAGATTGAAGTTTTGAGTATGCATTTTTATAATTGTAACTAGTAGTAAGTGGTTTATATTTTTGCTTTAATTTTTCATGCTCAGACTTACCTGCATCAAGAGCTATTTTATCTAAGTCTTTCCTAAAGGGGGTAATTAATTGTTTTTCTTTTGGGTTTGTTTTTTGCTTTTGAATTTGATTAAAAAATTTAGTAGCACTACTTAAGGATGGATCGATTGTATATTTACCTGATTCCTTCATAGAATCAAATCCTAAATTTCGAATAAATGAATTTGACTCTTTAGAGCCTGATAAAAATATATGAGAAGCTTGCACCTTAGTTAGCCCACTAGCCTTGAGAAAATCATCAATAGTACTCGACTTATTTAATGAAGATTTAATTTTTCGATAATCTTTAACAAAGTTAGGAATCAAGCCTGAAGATAAATTATATTGTTTTATTAGTTTAGCTTGCTCTTTTAAAGATAAAGATTCTGTATCGATACCAGATTGAGATAAAACATTTAAGGAGTCAGAAAAGTTTTCCTGTTGAAAAGATTGACCTTCTTTAGTTAAACCTCTTCTACGTAGAAAATCAGAAATGCTTTTATCGCTATATAACCTAATACTCTTTGCGATTAAATTAGCTTGTTCAATTTTATTGTATTTAGATTCAATTGGAGTTAAGCCTTTACCTATTTGATCAACCTTAGCTTGATCGTGGGTCATTTTGTAACCTAGGGCTCCTGTGTGTTTTTTATTAATTGCTTTGTCGTAATTATCGCCCACAGCTTTAGTGCTAGGAGCTCGCCTGCCTTTTTTTCCTTTAGAGAAATTTTCAGTTTCTCCAATTGCACTAACCTTCCTATCTTTTCTGTTTTGTGGATTATCATAGCTAGAGAAAAATACATCTCTAGATAAAACATTAACTCCTGATTGCTGTAATGCGAGAAGTTCTTTTTGTTGGGACTTGATATGACCAGCTACAGTACTAACTGGAGCTTCTAATTTATGCAAGCCAGTTTTCTTGTTGCCTCTATAATCAGCGACACTAGTTTCTACTTGCATTTTAGCTTTTGGTAATTGAAGAATATTGGTGCCAGGCATAATGGTGGCTTCGTTTGCAAAATTAGGAACATAACCATCATAATAAACGGGAGTACCATTCAAGGAGATAGAATGGCCTGATTGATACTTTGACCTTAAGGTTCTTAATTTGTCTAGCTGATCTTGACTGTAACCGTTTACCTTGCTAAGCCGATCTAAATACAAACTTCCACTACCTAGCTTTTGTTTTAAAAACGTTTCAACAAACCTTCTTTCGTTAGAATTATTAAGTTGAAAGTTTATGTTTTGTCCTGATTTTTTGTTTTTAAATTTAATACCTTTATTGGCTGGATCGTTTAATGTGTCATTAATTTTTTGAGATCGAGTCCTGGGATCAATAAAATTCGGAATTAAGCCATCGAATTTATATGGGTCGAAGCCATGTTTATCTTGAAAAGTTGATTGGTATTGCTTGCCAGCTTGACTTTTTTGTGGAGGCAAAATAGCTTCTTGAGAAAACCCATCGAATTTTTTAACTGTTTCTGCATCGTTATACACGACATCGCCAACTCCTTTTATTTTAGTTTTCTTAATCTTACCAGGTTTATAACCTGCCTGTTTGGCTCCACCGGACTCAACTACAGCTTCCATATTAGAGACCGAAGAATCTTTAGGGATAAGTCCAGAAGATGCAGTTTTAGGTTTACCTTGAGTTAGGCCAGGTGTAACTCCAGACCTTAATAATCCAGGAGCTAATGAAGCAGCTAATTGAGCTTGCCTTTCTAGGAATTTAGTTTGATCTGCAATTACTCCAAGCATAATTTGCTCTTGTTTAAGTTTGTCACCAGCATACTTATTTAATTCTAGAGCTAATTGTTTATTGTTACCTAAAGCCATAACAATAGATTCTTGAATTTTCCGTTCTTTGTCTTTAGCTGAAACTATTCCAAGAATATCTTTAAGAGAACTTTTAGCGAATTTTAAGGCATTAAAAAACAACTTACCAAATATACCGAATGCAACAACTAAACCTGGACCAGTTATAACACTTCCTATTCCTCGAACCAAACCTTTAGCGAAATCCGAGCCCAAGGATTCTGAATCTGAGCCAAATAAATCATTTAAAGCTCCACCAGCCGAATTAATAGCATCCAATATATTTGAAATGCCTGGAGCTAAAGCTAACTCTCCTATGTTGGCAGATAATTCTTGAATGGTGAGTGAGGTTTGTTTCGCTAAAGAGGATATTGTTTGCTGGAGCTGAGCGTTTTTTTGCTGTGCTTGGTCGGTAGCACTAGCTGATATATCAGTCGCTTGCGCATACAGAGAATTCTCTCTGTTTAAATCTTTCAAAGCAGCCTTTAAGACATTAATTTGAAAAACACCACCGACTTGCTCTGCAACTGCAGCTTTCGTTGAAGATCCTAAAGTATCATAAGTTTTAGATAAACTAGTCAAGACTGTTAAGGCTGGTAGAGTGTTGCCTCTAATATCTCGAACGGCCACCCCGAGTTCTTCTAATCTATCCAAAGTACTACTTCGTTGTATACGAGTAAATATTGTTTTAAAACTATTACCAATAACAGCACCACCACGAGCTGTAATTTGTTGCGCAGAAGTTACTGCTCCTACCAACTGATCAAAGCTTACCCCGGCATCTTGAGCTACAGCTCCAGATCGAGCTAGAGCATTAATTAAATCGTCCGCACTAACAGCAAACTTAACGTCTACTGCAGCCAATTTATTAATTATAGAGGTAGTAGTTAGGCCAGCATCAGCAAAACCATTGACGGCAGCAGTCAAACCAGAAACTGCAGCCGCTGCATCGATTCCAGTTAGTCGAGTTAATATCAATGCATCATTGGTTCGACGTAATGTTTCCTCCATGGATAGACCTTGACGAGAGAATTCTAAAGCTGCTTCCGCAGCTATTTCTAAGCCTTGAGATGTGTTGCGAGCTACATCAAATAAGTCTCGACCAAATTTTTCTAAATTAGGCA